>Ga0307514_10000535_pt1 | contig 73913 bp, 89 predicted proteins | sample 16_EM_MG_FD_203088 | JGI IMG/M metagenome (GOLD analysis project Ga0307514, IMG submission 203088) | Populus trichocarpa ectomycorrhiza microbial communities from riparian zone in the Pacific Northwest, United States - 16_EM | ecosystem: Host-associated > Plants > Roots > Unclassified | place...
ATCATTATCTACAATTAGCGGACACTTTAAAGTATATCTTAAAGGGTATATTTATATGCATCATTAAAGAACAATGTAGTAATAAAGGAGAACGTACATGAATAGCACAGAACGGCTGCCACAAGACCATTATTAATATAGTATGCCAAAGTGAATTGTTCCATATTGCGGATACGCCCGTGGCAAAATGAGCGTCAACGGAGCGTCAACAATGTTTGGCTTAGCATCATGGTTACTCTGCGTGGCGATTGGTCGCAGAGATGCATAAATGACCTACAGCCTCCCTTTATAGGCAAAAGAGAAATCGATATGGTCCCTGCCCAATTCTGAAACTGAGCGTCAACAGAGTGTCAACCACTTTTGGTCTTGTAAGTCAGGTAATTAATCAGAGACTTGGCCATCTTGACGCATACTGAGAGTATTTGCCGCCTTTATAGGCTAAAAAGAAAGCAACACGCTCCCTGCCCAATCATGAAAATGAGCGTCAACAGAGCGTCAACAATTTTTGGCCTAGCATCATGGTTAATCAAAGCGCGATGTGGCCATTAATGGCTATATACAAAGTTGTGATCGGTTTTATTGGCGAAAACGCTCAGTATCACTTGATTGCAGCTTTGAATATGAACAAAATTGTGGTTGTCCGGGAGGCTGTGACGAGAACGTTGCTTGTTATCTGCCTATAAAGGCTGCCAATTCCCGGTATATGGATGTTTGCAATCATTTGCCAATTAGATTACCCAATATGCAAGACCAAAAATCATTGACGCTCCATTGACGCTCATTTTCAGAATAGGGCAGGGAGTGTGTCACTTTCTCTTTTGCATATAAAGGCAGCCTATACCTCATTTATGAACGTCTGGATCCAATTACCGCTCAGATTCCCCAAGGAGCAAGACCAAAAATCATTGACTCGCCGTTGACTCTCATTTTCAGGATGGGGCAGGGAGCGGTTCTCACTTGTTTTTGATTATAAAGGCGGCCAATACATCAGAACAGGACAATGATCTACCAATGTCAATATTTTGCGATTAGCAATAGGATATGTGAATGCGACCATAAATAGAATTACCCGAATACCGGAACCGGAGATTGGAACCGACGGGTCTAGCCAAACCCGGCAAAACCCCCGGGTTGATGGGTACGGGTCCGGGTTTGGCCCGCCTAGATGCAGCGGGTCGGGTTTTTGGACGCGTTTGGAACCGAACCGAACCGTTTTAGCGGTCCGAATCCATTGCTAACACTAACTAAGTGGCAATATACAGCAGTCTGCAGGAGTTTATCTAGCATAAGAGTCGTAACAAGATGTATAAATCCGATGAACAACTGCACTCAATGGACCTCTCTAGTTACCATGTCATCAAGGTTCAAGTTCAGGGTTTAGAAGGTGAACGCAGATCTGAGATATATCGATACACTGGAAGCCAAAGCTGGTGCAGAGGGGTTCGACGAAATGACTGGGTAAGCGTACCATTACGCCCAGGGAGGTGTTATGTAGCGCTGAATGGGTGTCTCCCGTGGAAACTGCAAGGACAATCCATCATCAAGCTCAGAAACGAGGATCGAGCTTTTGTTGAGTTCTAGTTAGCCCTGGCATGCACCACAATACCTGAAAACTCGGGTAACTTGGATCCTGTCTTGATATTTGTACATGTGAGAAATCCACTGGCAGCCGTAGCTTGTCAAGTTTTCAGTATGGGAAACATTGTCGGCTGCATGAACCTAATTCCAGAGATAGCATCAAGTTGTATGACAGGAGACAGCTGGAACAAGCGATGAATTGCCAATAGCCACATATATCAGGTGACTTGGAATGATATGTATAATCAGTACAGAGAGAATTGCTTTTGCGTGTAGGTAGAAGGAATGAAAGGTGATGTTTTCGCATGGTCACCCATCGCATTGCAATCCCGATGCAAGCATTTACCCAATGAACTCATTTCAACACATTGTCACAGTAAGCCACAACTCCAGTGTGTTTGTTCAAAATAGGAGACTGACAATGCGAAAAGATACAGTGAAACTGTAATCAGTGGGCGATATGTGACATAATGAGTGGTATTGACGCCGGACTCAGAGTAATCCGCCACCGGGGTGTTTCTGATGGCTCAGAAGGAATGCATCCACTCTTGCAGAGCCACTGCACCTAGACAGACCATTCTTTTGCTGAGCCATTGTGGACAGTAGGGGAAACAATTTGGAGATTTACATGTTGGACATGGTCATGTGAGCTTTGAGGCTGTGTTTGTCCAAGCTTGGACACTATGCTTGAGCAAATGCCATTCTGCACTAGGAGGCCAGTATCGTGAATCCTTTGAAGACCGTAATTGAGCAAGTTTGGACCACCACAGCCTGGCTGAGGAATGCTGTAATGAAGTCAAATTGGAGGCGTTCCTTGGGGAGGTGGATCTGAAGCTAGTAAATCAGAAAGGAAGTGCCACTAGACCTGAAATTCATGTTATTAGTAAATATAAGATGGTGGAAATTTGGACAATAGAGTTCAGTGATGTCTGCTGAGAGAGAAGAACTGAGAGATAAGAGACTGGCTGAAAGCATGAGACAGTCAATCATGGTATGGTGCAGTACTTGGTGTACGCAGTAATCAGTTTATGCGGTACTGGGTGTATAAGGTACTGGGTGTATACAGTACTCAGTGAATGCAGTACATGGGGTATACAGTACTGAGTATATCCAATACTCAGTGTTAATTTCTGATCATTCCATGGAGGGAGAGAGTGGGATTACTTAACTACATGATTGTATGTGATGGATTGGTTGAGGAAAAGAAGGAGAGCAATAAGCAATGATGGTGGAAGTAGGAATGCGAAACTGAGGCAGAAGAAAATGTTGCACAAGATTCAATGTACCATTCCTGATGAGGCAGGTACAACACCGATTCTGACCGCTAAGAATACCAAAATGAAATTTTCTACTTAAAATGCAGCATGTCATACCTCAGATTTGTTATATCCACTTCTATTCTCCATCTGGTTCCTATTCTCATCCCTAATCTCACCATGTAGCCCAGTCTTCCTCCATCATTGTAGAATGCAAGGTTGAGTCTTCCTTTTCTATGTCTTCATGTCATGACTATGAGTTAATACACAGTACAGTATACATCGAGTACAGCATGCACCATGTAAAGCAGTCACTGTGTACTGTATATACCACGTACCCTATACACCGATTACAGCATTGACTGAAGTCATCGTATACAGAGTTCCACTTTCACCATGTAACACATCCTGCAAAGATTTTCTGTCTCTCCTTTATTCGCACAATCACAAAATGGCCTCTTAATATTGTGTCAGCTTCCAGCTTCCCTCCCTGCATGATTGACCCCCACCACCCAGCTCCCCATGGCAGGTCAGAGGTATAGTCCTCTCATCACAATCCCAAGGTGGCCAGTTTGCTAACTGATAGATGGAGTCTGAATACCCAGTACGGCTCTCAACAATCACCTTCAGATCAAGCACCTCCAAGTACTCATCCAATCTCACCCACATATGACTTCCATTTGCAACTCCAAACTCATACAATTATTGCCTGAAAGTTTGCTCCATCATTTCCTCCAAGTACATCTCGAAACTTGCTCAAGCATGATCTCCAACTCCATCTCAGAGTTTACTGAATAGTTGCCTCCAAGTTCATCCCCACACTCTCTGAATCACAGCCTCCAAGTGCATCTCTAAGTTCACATGATAATGGCCTCCATGTGTATTCCTTAGTTTAAACAATTCTCATCTTCAGGTGCTTGTTGAATGGCTCTCAAGCACCACCTACAGCCAGTCCAGATATACCATGGTAGATAGCTGCATAGATAAATCCACATATTAATGATAATACAACCCAAATACATCAGTTTTAGAAATCTTGGAATAATCAGTAGAAACAACAATTTCGAAGTCTACCAACAGCATTCCAAAGGAAGAGTTTGCCTTTCCCTGAGTTGTCTGCAGCAACTCGAGGTGCTTTCAGTTTACTCCATGGCTCTCCCCGGCTTGTTGCTAACACTACCTGTCTTGTTACCAATGCTTCCTATCATGTTGCTGGTGCACCCTGGTGCTCTCATGGTTAACACCATATCTCCTGTCCTCCAAGATATATCGCCAGCCCTGCCAGGTACACCTGAATACCACTACATCATTACTATCAACTGTGGTATTTGACCACCCTGGGCTTCTCATCTAACAACTCTGAAGTATTCCCATCGGCTCCCAGTGACAAAAGTAAATTGTGTTGGTCAAGAGATGCTGAAAGATATGAAATGAGTTATGAGGCTTAGAGCAGAAGACAGTAAGTTATATGTGAATGATTAATCCTATATTACCACAGTATTATCATGGGGAAAATTGAGAGTTGCCATATAATTTTATTTTCTCCAGTAATGTTAAAGTTGTTAACAGAGAAAGAGACAGTCAGAGGATATTCATAATAGGAGATTAGGGATATGATCATCAGAAGCTGGTAACTATACTATTCAATAGGCTACAGTCAATTATCCATATCAATTATGTTAGATTATAATATCCAATCTGGTAACTAAGTATACAAATATAAGCCTTTCTAAACCTAATCAGGTAGCTTGTACCCTTAGTTTCCATAACCTCTATTTTTCTCCTACGTTGTTTCTGTGTCTATCATCTGCGTTGCTCTATCTGTTCTACAACTCTACTTTTACCACACTATATCAAGTTATGCAATTTCTCTCCATATTCACATGTAAATATTTTGATTTTAATCTAAGTGCAGTAGCCACCTAGGATTGACACACTCCTGCATAGGGTAAGCCTCATGTTTCTGTAATTGTTATAAAATGTATTTGAAATCTATTGAGCTTTCAATGTACCTTTCTGCATATTAATTACCTTCTGTCAGCTTACTATACAGTCAAATGAAATGTCTACTCTCATTCCATTGTATTGATTACCACTTAGCCCGTTCAATGGGTATAAGCTCCCATCTAATCAGTGTTATAATGAACTGCCAACCTGCCAACTATCTCTATTTCAAAAACCACTACACTGATTACTTTTTGATTGACCTCAGGTAGGCTTATACTTATTATGACAGAAGTACTGTATCGCAGTACATATCCAAAAGATCTCAATGATGACTTCCAACTACATCATCACACTTTCCTGAACATGCTCTCCATATGATATTTCTCTGTATACTGGATAGTAACTTCCTTTATGTTACTGTAAGTTCATCTATACAAATGTTCAGGTATATTTCTTAGTATATATAGTTATACCATTTATAGTATATCTCTGAGTTTATCTAAATATACTCTATATGTACTTTTCTACCTTCACTTTATTACTTTCTTCAGTTATATCTTCAACTGTACTTATGTACCACATGTATCTAATCCAGAAGACATTTTGTAGGGAAATAAATTTCTACATACTTAAATATATAGATACTTAGATATATAGATTTATTGTTAATACACATCTTCATACATAGATAAATCGACACAAATGTACAAAGATACATTGATACATTGATACATTGATACATTGATACATTGATACATTGATATATTCATACATTGATACCTTGATACAGTGATTTATAAATAGTTTCAGGAACTGGTCAGCATTACGTGGCTGCAGTCTGGGTTGGAACCAAACAAGAAGCCCCAGTCCGGATCAGGAACCACTGAGAAACCCAGACCGGGTAACTTGTGCCGAGTTGTTAGCTGGACCAGACACAATCCCATGGGTTTTTGGCTGGGTTGGAACTGGACTGCGGTTCGATTTTACGGTTCCTACAACTTGGGCTGCAACACAGTATTTGAGTTTTCATTGTATCGCGACATAATCAATATATATATTGTGCAGTTTTAGCTGCGCGTTCACACTCTACTTTCAGATTTGTGATCAGACCAATATTCATTGAATCACTATGTAATAACTACAAAATAAACACAATATTCGCAGGTTTTTAATAGCAACCCAACGTCTATTGGTCTGATTGGAAATATGAATGCAAAAGGTGAAAGAGTAGGTAAACTGGACAACTTAAATATTGATAATGTCACAATACGATCCAAAATCAGATACCTAATGAGAGCAAAAGGTGTGTAGTTCACATGGCAGGTATTTGGTGGTAACACCAGCCCAATTCCAACAGTCTGGGATTTGGAGTGGTACAACCCGTTGCCACTGTCCAGTTCCAGGTTGGAACCATACCCTGAACCAACCTTCGCATTTGGATCCGTTGCTAACACTATTCACTGATATATAGATATCTAAATATTTCACTACCTTGATAAATAGCTAACTAGACAGCTAGGTAGATATATGAAAATATATACTACATACATATTTCAAAATTGTTTAACAATATGTAGTAACTAAAAGTTTCACATGCACAAGCAGTATTCACAAAGAATATGGTGCATTTTCTAGTTTGCATTTTCAGTATTTTCATATGGTTGTAATTTTATAATCTATATTTCCTTATATTCATCAAATTGTTGCCAGTTTTCCTCTATCCTCACATATTGATTACATTTACTTCCAGGTGTATCTAAGCGCTATAACATCAGTCCAGCCAATTGAAAGAGTTATATATTGTGAGATTGTTGTACTTGAACTCCCAAACACTTACAGAGACTCTTATTAACAGAAACATATCTTGTTAATATACTATGCAAACATTCTATCAACTAAATTAGATTAGATTCTGTCAGATAGTCTGGGAAAGCTGTCAATTGTAACTCAATCTCAGATTCAAAAGATGAAGTGGAATTAAACTTCGAATATTCACAGTGATAATTTCGATACAAATGATGTAAACAATATGCACATTGAGAATATCACAAGTAATTACATCAAAGATGGTCATCATAATAGCTTGTAGTACCAATGATTTCAATGCACGAGAAGACTACATTAGCTGCTCACTGCTAAATTGAAATACAGATAGTGTTATTAATGGTACCGAAGATTATAATACCATAGCTTCAAACTGACTTACTACAAATTCAGCAAGCAATAAATCTGACTGGATCTCAGGTAAGTATATACTGCTGGATGTTAATATTAAAATGGAATCAAATGCCGTTGTATAATGTATATCTACTCAGAGCAGAATTCTTATTAAATCAACTCGCTCTATGGTAGTCTTTAGCTTTTAGATGTTTCTGTCCAATGCCAATAGCTTTATATCTTGGAGGATTGGAGATGTATGATTCAATACAATCAACATTGTAAAATAATACTTTATATATCAAAACTACCCAACTAACAGCTACAACAATATCAATCTTTCCAATAACATCAATTCCATAAAGTGTTTCAATGGTACCAATACTGTCTATATTTTAAGTATTTACAAAATATAGTACTCTGTAGACTGGATAGAATGGATCTAATATTCTGTTATCTTTATCTCTATCAAAAGTTGTAAAAAATGATATTTACAATGTCAGCAATTACTGTATTGGTTTTTCACTTTAGTGCAATCATACTCCAATTGTTGGAGGTATTCCTCTAACAGTGTGTACGGTACTTGAATAAGCCCAATGGGTACATGTTACATGACTAAGGTCATGTGATATGCATAACACCTACCAAGGGGGGTATCTCAAAACATTTCGCAGTTATGGTAACTCTTGGAGGGCTTTAGGTGGCACAAGTCTTGATTGAATCAGCAAGATTTGACCGAGCAGATTCACTTAACATGACACAGCAATTCGGCCAGATTAAAAGTGGCTTACCTCTGCCGAGTGTGTTGTTATCAACCAGATTCTGTTCCAGCTACCAGCAGGGGACATATCTGGTCGGACTGAAGATTACTTCGACTTGCAGATAAAGCTGTTGATAGGTAATATGCGATTATGTGGGACTCCAAGCCAAACACTCATGTAAGTGCGGAACAACTCAAGTACTGTCTGGCCAAAGAGAATAGTCTCAGTCTAAGTTTGGCGTAACTGAGGGATCAAGACATTGACCATTGATATGAGGTCAGGATCAACCCTGCACCTTGCCACATGCAGCGAGCAAATGCAATAGTACTTTCGGATGTTACTGCCAAAGTACGTATCCTTAACCTAAATTGGCATAGTATCGGTTCGTCGCCAATTAAATCTATTACCCAAGCATCGTAGCCATTAAAGGTGAGGAATTATTTTGCGGAAGCACTGTCTGGCTATAATTAGCAGATGTGCCAATTTCCGAATCATACAGGTCGCAAGATGTTGAAGTTGATTTTGTGATGTGATATATTGTATGACATGATATCAAATGATGGATGGGTAGATTTCATCAGGAGCATCAGCTTTGCAACCACATACTCATATGAACGCAATAACCAAAAGAATGCGTGGCATTCTCCACTTTGCACATTCATTTGAATGTAAGTCACAACGCACATTGCAATCTTCACTAACATAATCGTAACGTGGAAGTTTGGGCATACAAACCCTTGAAAACAACTATAAAGAGATCACATTGTTCTGGCAATGAGAAGAAGAAGCTCTAGCAGTGAACAGTCAGAAATACCTACCAGCAAGAGAGCGATCAGAAATATTATTGCATTTTTATGATACCCAACTCTACTTCTAATATACATAAAATCAATTATATTTGTGTAGCAGCAGCCCCACACCTTCAGATGACTATTACATTTAAGAATGAAGCCGATATTGTGTTGTGGGTCTTTGCTAGACTAATCAAGATTTTCCGCCATCAGCAGTAACTATTTGCCGCACCGTGTGTTTTGTGGCCCTATGCGTTAATTGGATGATTGTCAGTATTACCCTTGTACCTGGAGCACAAATGGTGCCCGTCACAGCCAGTGGTTCAGAACAATTTTAGATAATAGGAAAAATAGTCGGTTACAGTATTTGGAGCATATGTATAATGATTACAATTGAAAGCAATAACGATGTTATATCTTATACTCTTGAAAAAATTGGTATATATTTGTGGCGCCCTGTGTCTGGTGGATAGCATCCACCATTCAGTAACAACAAAGCCTAGTTGTACATATCTGCAATCTTCACAAGTACGCCAAAATCAATACTACTGAAACTCATTAACAAGCTACAGGTTCAAAAGTACAATCGCCAATTCCGAATTCTATTTTGAATTCAACATTGGGTATTTACATATCCGATCCCTTATGTAGAATACGGCAAGGGAAAATAGCTACTGTCTAAATCAAAGCATTAATGAAGAAACAAAAGAACAGGTTGAATAATATTTCAAACAAGCAATTGGAAAAGTACCTCTATAATAGAATCTAGGGTGATGCATAAGTACTTACACTTCTAGCAGAAGCATCTCCCTAATACTAATTACCCACCAGAACCACCAGGACCTTCCTCACTACCTCCAGCTTTAGCATTATCTATATTATTATCTTCAGAGCTGTTTACTACCCATTAACAGTAAGAGTATATGGCCAAGATTACCACTGATATGATTTTGGATTCTTTAAGTAGTCATTCACTGAGTACAACAATAAGTGTTAAACTTAGATCATTTGTTAATCCGGCAACTTTAACAAACAGAACAAGTTTAATACTTTTGTCCACTTTGGCCTGGCACCCCAGTGGTGCTATTAAAAGACACGGAATAGGGTTAGGGGTTTCGGAAAACCTGAATCTCGCCAGTCCGAACCTCCTACCTTGCGTTCCCAGAGTATTCCTCGACATTTTCTATTCACGAGCCCGTGCGACAAGCAATATGCCGATGCCCGCAAAGAAACTCATATCTTCTAGCTTCAAAGTGTTCGATCTCACAGCTGCCGGACAGTAAGCAATAATCCCCACCCAACAAAGTTGTGTACAAAAATGTGACGACTGAACATTTACGGTTGCATTCAGTGAGGGCATTCTCACCGATGAGTCTGGCTCCTTAGTTGTCAAGCCCTGCAATGCGCGCGAAGTTGCTTTCTACGAAACCGCTCACCACCATTCAAGCTTCGTTGTGTGGATGCCCACCTTCTTCGGCACCCTGGCCCTCTCCGAGGAGCACCTCACCTCTGATGGAAAACCTAACGACCGCCAGTCCTCCCTCGTGCTCCAAAACCTCATCTATGGCTTTGAGAAGCCTTGCGTCCTTGACATCAAGCTTGGTGCTCAGTTGTGGGATGACTATGCACCTCAGGCAAAACGTGATCGTCTCGATGCTATTAGCGACAACACTACTTCACGCAGCTTAGGGATGAGGGTTGCAGGGATGAAGGTGTGGAAGAAGGAGGAGAAGGGCTACAAAGTTTACGATAAGCATTACGGTAGAGTTTTTACGGCCAACAATGTCGTCGATGCCTTCAAAGAGTATTTTACATCCGAAATCACCCCCTCACAGGTAAAGCTTATCGCTGGGCGGTTTTTGACAAAGGTAAAAGAGGCAAAGAAAGTGTTGGAATCACAAGAGAGCAGGATGTACTCCGCAAGCTTCTTGTTTGTGTATGAGGGTGATGAAAAGGCTCTGGATCAAGCTCTGGAGGATGAAAAGATATGTAAACCAGTAGACGAAGACAAGGACTCCGACGATGATGCCGATGAGAAGATCAAGATGGTTGAAGAACTTAAGTTGATCGATTTTGCGCATGCTAGCTGGACGCCTGGTCAAGGGCCGGATGAGAATGCACTGCAAGGCGTCACGAGTGTAGAAAATCTTCTAGCTAAGATTGCTACTGAGGTTATTTTTGAGTAAGAGATTTCGCCAGTTATCTGTTCAGATATCATTTCTCAGATAACCCAAGCTGTAGCAAATAAAATTATAGCTTATACAGAAGCTTTCCTGTCGTATTCCTCCCTTCGATATCCTACAACCTTTATTAGCACCCATTCACTGTTAATTTAGGTGGCGAGGTAGTAGGCAGCCTACGGTGTGTGCTTTCTGCGCTTCGGCCAGCGAATATGTCTTGTGTACCCTTACCTCCACCTTCTTCCTTTTGACCAAATCCAACACCTCGCCTGCATATGAGGAAAATTCCTCCTTTGTGGCAACATAACCAAATAGTTGCGGTCTAAGAACTTTCAAACACTTTGGCGCTAATCGAGCAATGCTGAAAGGTAGTACTTGTCCTGATGCATTTCCAAACGACACTAAACTTCCCTTGCGAGCAAGAATCTCTAGATTTCCTTCGAAGGTGTCTTTTCCGACGCCATCAAAAACCGCATTTACTCCTTTCCCGTTCGTGATCCCTTTTACATGCGACACCCAGTCCTCGCTTGAGTAGTTGATGCCGTGTGTGGCACCGTTCTTTATCGCTAATTCAATCTTCTCCGTTGTTGATGCGGTGGCTATAATCGTTTCTACACCGAATATACGGAGGAGCTGAAGGAGCCAGAGACCCACGCCACCTGCAGCTGCGTGTACAAGAATGGCATCTCCCTAACCTTCGTCAATCCCCACAATTAACCGCCAGTTGCGAGGTATACCTGTTTGACATGATGGCTCTCCCTAATCATCGTTAACGCAGTCAATCCTTGCAGAAGAGCAGCAGCAGTCACACCCTGCTCGATGCCCTCAGGTACTTTGACTGCCTTGGTCGGATCAACACTTGCGAATTCGGCCTGGACCCCGCTGCCGGTATATCCAATGTAGTCCCCAACCTTGAAATCCGTCACCTTGGGGCCAATCGCAACGATACTGCCCTCACCTTCGCGGCCGAGAGTGTACGGGAATGGAGATGATGGGTAGAGGCCGGACCGGAAGTACTACGCGGAGGAAAAGGTTAGAGTGATTGGGAGGCACGTTGGGTGGGTGGATGTACCGTGTCGATGTAATTGAGCCCGGCGTATGTGTTCTTGACGAGTACCTCATTGTCCTTAATTGTGGGAATAGGAGCGGAAATGTTAACTTCTAGGACGTCGGGACCTCCAGTGCGGTTGATTTGAAGCGCTGTCTGGGTTGTTGGAGGGGGCATTGCAGGTGTAGCACTTTAAGAATATTGGTGGCCTTGACGGTAAACGGATGGACAAAAGTGCAGCGGGGAGGTATTGGCAATGGTGAAGATAAACTTTCAGCAAGAATAAAGGCTAATAAATATGGCGGAGAAAACGAGTAGCATTAGTAACCCCACATCTGTAGTATTAATCTTGCGATCTCATGAATAACGTTAATACAAACGTACAGTCACCTTTGGACAAAAATGGCAGCCAGAAATGGAGTGCCGCGTGTCCACTGTTTGAGGTCAATTGCAACATCCGCGGACGGCAGTCTAACTGTGAAAATGACTACCTCATTAGTTGCCATGCAGAAAACCCCGCTCAGTTTGGCTTCACGATGAATTCTGCAGTAGTGTATCCGCTCTCTGCCATCTGGCATGAATGTTCCTCGAGCGACTCATGCGATAGCTCGAATCATATCCTCTAATTTCTCAGCAGAGGATAATATCAACCTAAAGAACCATGTCTACCGGATAGGTGTGGGAGTTTGTAATCATTCTATATTCAACCGCTTACAGCTATGACGTACGTATTCCTTGATATCCACCCTACTCCAATAAAAACCTAAAGGAAGACAAAGTAACATTTTAGAACCCCCACTCCTACCCACACCCCCTTGTTTGCAACACTTTTCAACTCCTACAATACCTTCCCAGGACACTTCACCTTATTTTTTAAGTTCTCCACTTTCTCTTTAGCTTTAACAGTTCTCTCTACCTTAGCAACAATGAGAATATCTACATCAGTAAAAATTGCATTTATTTTGTCAAAGTTGACACAGTAATTGCAATATTTCAACTATTTTAAGTGTTATGAAATTTATCCTTATATATTAGTTTCTTAAAATTAGTTCAACTGAGTATTTCTAATCCAGTGCTAAAAATCAATCTTGTATTGATAGTGACTATACTGTCCATTGTCATTCACAATTTTATGGAATATTTATGAAATCTTAAATTATAAATTTTCACTTTATGTGTATATTCTGAAACATTCCTATTTAGATGAATTTTAATTTACAGAAGTAATTTACAAAATTACAGTACTGTGTAATATATTCAAATTTCATTTCTCTTATACATTGCTTTTTATAATAAACTATCCTGTTGCTGGTAGCGGGCCCATGCAATGGCTCACTTTCAGATATGCTGTGCCTTGTCATTTATAATACAGCTGCCCACTTTATCCCTCTGCTAGAATATTTTGAATTGAAAGATAACTAGTAGAAGCATCCATTTATGAATTGTTGTGGCAGTGTGACAAGATCAGTGGTGCAGAGATGCATATACATAGCAGTACTTTTGAGATTGTGAGAATACCATCCTTCAGCCCAGAGGCAACCACCTTTTCACTTTCCATTTACTACACAACAATAACCATGAGCAGACAAGCCTTCATGCCTTGGAATTATAATGTCAGCTACCTATCCCCACCACTTATACTCTCATCTATCCCATCCTCACCACAGTATGTTCAAACACAGTGTGCCAAAAATCGCAATATGGATGATCACTTAGGTCCAAAGCGCATCTTATCCCAATCACTACTACTATTTACAGCTGTACTCCACAGATCGGTCATTATAGCGGATGTGTTTTCATCCACAACCAAAGCTCGACCTCCAATGCTCAACCTGCACAATATGTATAGCTCCTGAGACAAAGGATATATCAAACCAGCCAGGTTGATTGCAGTGGATTACTGGGCCATGTAGTGCTAGCAAATACTCAATAAACCAAATAAATATTTTGCACATCTTCCCGGGCTTCCACATTCCACTCTTTACAACGTATTGTCCCCTCCCACAGCATATGGAACTGATTGCCCATCTCATTTTCTGAGCTGGATGCCACTACTCCAATTGACATCTTTAAACTTTGTTTTACCAACTCCATTATGGGACAGCTTGTAGCCAACACCAATTCCTATACCTAGCAGCAGCTTCTTGGGCCAGAGATAGAGCTGCAACACTTCTGGCAGCCAGTTACTGCTCAGGAGCTTCATTTCTGGCTGGCAATTCACATTGTGATGGGTCTGATGAGGGTATCTTCTTACAGGTACTGGAGAAAGAATGGAATTTATCTTCCCAAGAATCGATTACCACCAGCAGCCTACCTTGGCAAGACTTGCATTCAGGAGAGCTGCTGCTTCTTCCATGTATCTGGATAGCAGTCACCAACTGACACTTCTATAGGCTTATCTTGTTGACTCTTATCAATAGTGTAATAATCTAGTGAGATTTTCCAGCAATCAAATAGCATACCATAGAGTACTTTGAGTTCCATCTCTCCATGGTGTGTGACCTTCTGCCAGCTGGAAGTTTATCCAGATTGAAACGTTCCTCTCTCATTCCAGCTTCACAAGAAAGCACTCAGTTGCCTTCTACCATACAATCTGCTTTGCCCCCTCTGTTTGCTATGCTAGTCGCTAATTACACCCCACTTCCCCTATGCCCAACGGTACCAGGAATGCATTCCTCACTTTGGATGAAGAGTAGTGGAGATTGTATTCTTTCCATATGGAGAAGAAGTCAGGGTGATAGTAGAGAGAGTATAAAAACCTGCATAAAGTGTGACAACTTAAATGAGGCATTGTATTTCACACCCAAACGAAATTGTTTTTATGAATATCACCATATGTGCAGTATTTTTATTTATTCTGTGGGCATTTGGCTGGATTGTGGTTGTGTGATGTGTATTTTAAAAGCAGGTCCAGCAATGTACCAAAACCTGGTTACCAGCAAAGGGATACAATTTAATACTATTGTAAAGACATATGCCTGTGTATGGTGTCATAGGAAGGTATATCAGTAGATACAGTTGCAAATGTGGATGACATTATTGTAGAGTAGTATGAAGGTAGTTGAGGTAAGATTATCGCTAAAGATCTAAGGCTTGTAGCGAGCTGACTATATATAATGCAGGTATTACCTGGCCCTGGACACATAACAAGCAGTTGTGCCATTACATTATCCCCCTCTTTAAGTGCTGACCCACTGGGCTGCATAAATACGTACAAGGGTGAAAAGAAAACAATCCAACAACTGTTCAACATATGCAAATGTACGAACCCATAAGTCCTACAACTAATCTGTACTGTATGGTAGCCATTTGGTGGATCCGGTGTACAGGGATACTTCACCTCCACTTGACATACCTCCGGAGGTGGTGAAACCCCATGCTGATGCCATTTGTACTAGTCTGAGATCCAAAGATGTAATGAAGTAAAGCGAAGAGTAGAGAAAGAAGGAACATCCATAGTGACAACATCCTCCATATATCCACTTCCAAAATGTCACTCATCTGACCATCCAATCTCACACTCATATCTCGTACGAAGTGTTGGTTATTATTGGAATTAGACCATCAGCAAACTGTATTTCAGTCACTGGAAGCCTCCAGGAGTGTCTGAGAGAATGTGGAGTGTAAACTTAGATGCGTCAATTTCAGGAGAGAATCAGACCATAGGAGGGCATTCCGGCCGACCTTCGGAGTAACCGGAATCTATGATGACTGGTACAGGAGTACCATGGGAGTGATTGTGATAAGTTTCTGAACACCTGGAAGCGCCGACAACAAGCCTGAGAGTGCCGATGACTAGCCTGGGAGTGCCGACGACAAGCCTGGGAGTACCGATAACAAGAGTGGGAGCACCAACGACAAGAGTGGGAGCACCGACGACAAGCCTGGGAGCGCCGACGACATGCCTGGGAGTACCTCGAATCACTGTAGAGCAGTCTGGGAAAAATAACATCTTCTTTGCAAATGCTGCTGGTCCGCCTGGAAATCATAGCTACTACTTATTGTTCAACAATTTTTAAAACTCATGTATTCAGTTTGTATTCTCATCTATGTATCTATATAGCTACACATCTACACACGGTATATCAGCACTGGCTGAAGACGGTGCTTGAGATCAATTCGAGATGAGCCTGAAGATGATGATCGAGTGAAGTCAGAGATACACTCTGAGGCCGTGATCGAGAGAGTTTTGAAATGCACTTGGAGGTGGTAATCAGGTGTTTTTGAAGATACACTTGGACGCCGTGGTCGAGTAAACTTGCAGGTTGTGATCGAGCAAGTATGGAGATACACATGGACGCTGTGATGGAGGGAGTTTGCAGATGCACTTCGAGGCTGCAATCGAGTGAACTTAGAGATGCGCTCTGAAATCGTGATAAAGTGAATTGGAGATTAACTTGGAGGCCATGATCGTGTGAACTTGCAGGCCATAATCGAGCAAGTCTGGAGATACACTTGGAGGCTATGATGGAGCGAGTTTGGAGATGCACTGGGAGGCAGTGATCGAGCGAGATTGGACGAGGAGTTGGAGGCGGTCAATTGGCAGCGCACCGGGTGCTGAGACTCTATTATTAAGTTAATTAATTTGCAACTGTGCGAATGTGACAAGGTGACCTGACCATTGAGCTTTCACGGAGAGCTGGCTGATGGTAGTCAATTGTGTAGGGAGATACACCGGTAGCTGAAGGTACAACCAGGAGTCAATTCGTAATCATGTGAATGAAGGGAAGACAAACAACTTTGGGTGTATGCTGTACTCGGTGTCAACTCATAATTATGGCATGGAGAGATAGAGAGGGATAACTTGACTTTGTGTTCTGCGATGATGATAGAGTTGTGGACGAGAAAAAGAGAGATGGGGATGAAGATGAGAACGATGTGGAGGATACAAGCGGACATGGGAAATCAGTGGTACGACTTTCCTGATTAGGTTGGGAACACCTCGTATCGGTGAAATCATACGCCGGATTGGGACTCGTACGTGTTGTATTGGGCATGGTAAATTCACCTCCACACGAAGTTCTATTAAGTTCCAGTTTGTCATGATGATTTGTCCCATCTCCTCTCATCTCTCTCTTTGTTGTCCTCAACTCTACTATCACCTAGGTACACAAAGCTAAGTCATCCCTCTCGATATCTACATTCCATGATCAGGAGTTAACACTGAGTACAGCATACACAAAGTACAGTATACACCGAGTACAGCATACACCGAGTACAGCATACACCGAGTACAGCATACACCGAGTACAGCATACACCGAGTACAGCATACACCAAGTACAGCATACACCAAGTACAGCATACTCCGAGTACAGTATACACCAAGTACACCATACACTGAGAACAGCATACACCAAGTACAGCATATACCGATTGCAGCAGACGTTGAGTACAGCATACACCGAGTACATCTTACACCGGGTACTGTATACACTCAGTACTGCATCATCCTAACATTGACTGTCTCCCGCTCCTATCCAGTCTCTCATCTCCCGGCAGACAATGTTGTACTCAATTCTCCATATTCCCACCATTACAAGATAACCAATGAATAGAGACTCAGCTCCCGGCACGCCTCCTTCCAAAACTACTGCCTCCAGATTGACCACCTCGAAGTATCCCGCCGATCTCGCTCGATTGTGGCCTCGAAGTGCATCTGCAAACACGCTCAATCATAGCCTCCAAGTGGATCTCCAGACTCGCTCGAATACGACCTCCAAGTTAGCACCATCACGGGCTTCCAAGTGCATTTCCAAACTCGCCCGATCATGGCCTGGGAGTGCATCTTTAGGTTCACTCGATCACGGTGTGGTGAATCGCTGGAGCTAGAAGGCAGACAAGTCCATCATCAACACTCCGCCGTACCTCGCATGGCATCCGGAGAGAATTTGTGAGAAACAGCAGTTCTGACTCGAGGAGGGTAGGAAGAGGGTGAGAGGATATGAATAGATACCCGGCCATGATGAACCTCACAAATTTTGTGGATCTATGAACGCTTGGCAACAGTGCGTGAGGAACCACATAAACTGCATGGATCGATGAGAGCTCGGCAAGAGTGTATGAGACCAAGAGCTGGGAAAGATAGAGGGTGTATTTCATATAATGAGATGATGTTTATATACCTGGCGGTCTCCCAAATATATACTTTCTATCGCTGAGTCTATCTCTGTTAGCCCTGTATATCCGTCTGTATATAAATAGAGAGACTTGGATACTACATGCCACATTATGATGTAGCCAATCTTCTTACTGTAACAAAGAAGAATTTGATAGATGAAATGCCTTGTGGTTGTGGAACCCTAAGAACCACTGGTGTGAGAATATGGCAAGAAACCTCCCCCAGAGCTTGTGCCAAGGTCTCTGCTGCTCATAATGGCTTCTGCAGACCTGTGCTGATGACTCAGCTGCTCTCGATGTCGCCCGCAGATCTGCGCAGAGGTCTCAGCAGCTTCAAAATTTGACTATTTTAATAGGCAAATCTTGTAGTACATCAGCAAAATGTAAAATGGTTTGGAAGTGATAACCAAACAACTCAGCAACTCTGAACAGCCACACTGATCCTTCCAAATGCTCCCAGATGCTCCCAGATATGCTGAATGCAAAGCAATGTGCTCTCAGGTGCTCCGAGAGTACTGTACTGGTGCTCCTGAATACTCCAGAAGTTGGGGAACAGAATCCAAGAATATCCTGAAGAGTGTATAGTTATCTTCAAAATGCGTCCAAATCAAACTATTAGGATGTGCAAATTTCGGAGCTATTGGGAGTATTGGGCGCGTCTCAGAGAGTACTCTGGTGCACCTCGAACCTGGAGCTATACTCTCCAGGAGTGATTACTGTAATGTTTATGTGCAATAGTACAATTCAATTAACTATCTTCTGCACACATTGATTCACACATTGTAACTTTAATACACAGTCCAGTAGGTATCTCAATCCACATGATTATTGACAAGCCATACGCTATCGATTCTATCTGATGCAGAATTATTCTCGCGCCAGATGTACAGGTCCAACAATTGCTCCGACAGGTACAATATGCATCTTATCAGTCTGTTTTACAACCCGGATGAACCCGTCAATACAATCAGCCCAACCATGCTGATCTTTGTACTTTGTTGGAATCACCACTGCATTTTCTTGAGGTTGAGGATGTAATATCCATTGTTCGGTCTTCTTGAACCTCTTAGAGAAGGTGGATATTGATTTGCCGGCGGGCAGGCGCTCCTGAAATTGGAGGATCTGATTCGGTGGAGTCCAGCGGAAGTATAATACTGGAAATGAGGGAACTCGGCCTTGGAAGGTATTATCGAGGTCACTTTCCGTATATTGGACCCAGATGTTATGAGATAAAGGCATGATTCCTTGGTTGGCATCCATATATTCTACCTTGCAATCAAGTCCCAGACACTCAACAGCTGTAGGGCAGTACAATGGTTGACGGTAGTACGACAGCCCATTCTGAAGTTTAATAAATACACTGCCTATGAGTACGTTCTGATCATATCCAAGCACCAGTCCACTGACTTCATGTCCCCAGTCGTCTTCAATAGGTGTACGGAATAGCTGTCCAAAGTTGGGAATTCCGAAATCTACTAATGCATCTCTGAGTGAGGATAATTTCATACTTCTGAACATGCTGTGGACATGAGTTTCGCTCAAATGATGTACCTGTTGTGATATGGGGCGGAAAAATATCTCTTTCTAACAATGGTGGAGGCATAAAGGATAGGCTCGGCGCGTAGTTCGCCATTTATCTGCAGCCGATGGTAGGTTGAAAACCTTCGCAGAGTCAATATCGTACCAGGCTTGAAGGGCAAGATATAAAGGTGTCTCCTCCATATAGTCAAGGCCGGTACACCGGTCATTGTGCTTGAGCATCGGTTGAATGTAATTGACTTTGTTGGTAGATTAATATGCCTCTTTCACATTGTCGATATGTAGCTGTTCAGAAATATCGGTGGTGAAATTGTCGCCGGAACCCATTCGCCAAATTGACTCTGATATATGGCTCACAAGATGCATCTTTGGATATCTGACATGGATTACATGCTGTTCGATGGTTTTCCAGAGCTCCTGAACACTGATTGCCTGCGACCACACATCAAACTCGACCAAGCGGATGGAGAATTTCTTCGTTAACCGCATCTGGTCTTTTGAAGTGATACCATAAATCCCTCTCTTGAGCTGAATCAAAACGCGGTCCATATCAGCAATACTCCAGGTGGTGGCTTCAATCTCAGCATCGGATGAACAGACCTGAAATTGCACACGCTTGTCGGCGGTTATGTTGACCGCCCTGTAAGCCTCTTCTTCTGGAGCAGTCTTGATTTGAGCAAGTGTTTTGGCGAATATGCTTCTGGGACTGGTTGGCATAGTCCCAAATCACTGCAATAGTTGTCGCTCATGATGTTGGGATAATTTATCGAAAATCTTGGGTTTAGCAGGTGTCACCTGATGGATTTCGCGCTCCAATCACTCAATTGCCCTCTGCCGATCGGCATCTGACCATATGGTTACCGCTAGTTGGGCTGTATTCAGGCTCGCCTAACATTGCCTGTGTTTTGATGTATTAACCTTTTCTACCCCGTACAACTGAAATTCCATTGCAGCACAGATTATATGAATCTTTTGTTCCTGTAAATGATGGGATTCTCTTGCCAATAGTTGATCCACTTTGGCCCTCGCAGACTTCGACATTTTCTGATCTCGAAAGGTACTCTTCATCTTGTAAAATCACTTCAGTGCATAGTCTAGTGCTGCGAGGGATAGGTCAGAGTGATTTTGTTGGCTGACAAGTAGAGAGAATTCACATAATGCCCGAACTGCTCCCATCACCATTTCATCAGAGGCTGTTTCTGCCACAGTTTTCCCGGCATCCTGCGAGTAGTCAAGAACTGGAGCGCAATTCACTGCCAGTGTTCTGATCATGCCCCGGATTTCTATTGCCTGCCAGGAGCCGCTTTTCAAGGAATTGAATGGTTTAGAGAAGCGCTGGAGGCCTGGATATCTGGTATTGATGTGAATCGATTGTCAAATTGATCCTTGAGATTTCTAGCTTTCAGCTATCTGAACAGCCAGTGCAATACATCTTTACCTAAACCCAGGAGCCGCTGATGCAATTCATCAGGCTGCCAAAGGCGATAGACATTGCAGAGAGGGTATTGCCAGAGCTGGTTGCGGATTGGATCAACACCAAGAGTGTGCAGAACATCGATATTAGTTTCGTCCAGATGCTCCAAGTAATCATGTTGATTTCGTGGGTTATCAAGTGGTCGAAAAGTTGAATGTCCCATCGGCGCACCTTTAGGAAATTCACACATCGGGCATGAGCCATATGAGACTTGAGCAACCATGACTTGTTGGGGATAATCCCTGACCCAGGCAGCCAAAGAGGATAACATTGGCGCTGGAATTCATCAGCATAGTCCCATTTCAAGTCAGGGGCACTGATGTCAAGATTCTCGAGTGGGGACAGCACTGTTCCAACCACGGAATGGCATGCCTTGTCAGTCTTTTTGGCACCTTTCGGAGGACAGGGCATCAGCACAACAAGAATCCAGGTGCGCTTTGTACGGGTGCGGCGGATGTCATTTCGAATGTTACCGATTGTGAGAAACAGCAGCCAGGAATGCTTGTCTCCCGAAAAATTGGTCAAGTGGGTCTTGTCGGATGCACAAATGACTGGCACAATCGTCGCTCTAGCAGGAAGCTGATGGTACGCATCCCACCACCAATCGTCTGTGTTTATCTTACTGTATATTCAGCAACTTTCTGAGGCTGCAAGGCGCACTGGTTCAAAATCGAGGTGCGTCTGAAATGGGAGATGTGCCCAAAAGAAATGGATACATTTCAAAATATCCCGGTAGTATAGTGTTCCGAAGATGTGCACATGATCTTCAATCCAACTATCATTGCCGAGCCCGAGATCGAGTCTAGAGAGGAGCTTTCGTAGAGCATCTGCTGATTGAAATGATTCGATGTTGAAGTTGTCCAGTCCATGCCTCAGATGTGGAAATATCCACGTTTTCGTTTGCTGGCTTAATGATTGAGTCTGTTGAAAGTTGTGTGCTGTCTGAAAAAGAATGCCATGGATTCCATTGTTCTGAGTACTTGCGATGGTTGTTGTACAATCCAGTTGCTTTGCCATATGCTTTTCCCCCCACGTTTTCCACTCCAACTACCTGCCTATGGGCCCTTGTCTTTGTTAGATCAGGGGTACAAGTCAGATCAGGCTTCTGGGGGTCTACCATTTCTTCATCGGGAGTATCTTCAGGCGGTGGTGCACCAGGTACATTGTCTATGGGTAGATGAATTAGTTAACTAAGATCATCGATGGCCATTCAGGTGCACCAACCGAAGTTGAACCATGATGGCTTGGGTCGATCCCAGCCTGCCAGTTGTAAAATCCCATCAGGTATTAGCCCTTCATTCATCGATATTGGGTGATATTGTTGATTGTGAGCCTCATGTTGGTTCTCGTCGAATAATTACCTTTTGCAGACAAAGCACTTGACATGTTTCCGGTGAGTGTTGACCATATTTGGGAAATGGTCTCTGAATACGTATTTGGATGAATCTTTATGATGCTTCAGGGGGTGATATGGAGCCTCACCGATATTGGTTTGAAAGTGAGCTAACTCAGGTTAGCGTAAGCCATTCACAGTCGCATCGCACTCCGCCAAATGCAGGGGGGAGGTTTCTTTTGTCATTACTGCAATCACCACAATGGGGCCCTATACTACGTCATTGTGAGTTGTGCCTACACTCGAGCCTCCGAGCAGCTGATAATGAAGGTAGATTGTCATAATACAATGAATTGGTGAGTTACCTAGCTAGCTGGATGTCCGGGCATTGATCATCGAGAACTGATAAGGCTGGTAGAATGTTTGATTCAGTAACGATCCATGACTGGAGCGTGGATCATGAGGAGAACTAAGATGTATAGCCAAGTAGCTCAATAGGAAGCAATCACTGTTGCTGCTCGACTCACAGGCCTTCTATTGAATGAGGTTGCAAGGTCGTACACACACAACTTCTGTGTAATCTCCCTAGTCGTGCTAACCTTCATACTGGATATAGTTCTTGTTGAGTTCCTGGAGATGTCATATCATATCCCTTCTGTGACCTTTAAAGTCATCCATAAGTATGAAGGTGAGCACGTATCCAATATTCTAGTATATGAATTCGAGCATATAACAAAGGAAGGTGGAATGTGTGTGATTAAGGTTTCTTTTTCGCAAGGCCCGGGTTGGTTTCATGGATCGAAGGTGTAGTGAAACACCACAGATCGTGACAACAGAATAGGATATAAGAAACTCTTCATTACGCCGAAGGTCACTGCTACCTGCAATATACTCAACCATACTCTGATTGATTCTATATCTCATCTCACATATATAGTAGTTTACCACTATCTTTGTTTAACAGAGCATGTCGACGAAAGGATCTCCACCAGAGACATTGAATATGGCTGCACCTGTTGGCCTAATTGGCTCACAACAAAGGGGTGATGACAATTCAGAATCACCGGATAAAAGTTCATAACATGCCACTCGCAAAGACAGTCAATTAGGGATACACACCAATCAATATCATCCGCCGCAAGGGTATGGTTACCCTCCTTCACAGCAGTCATTTCCAGATGCTCTGCAGTTTTATCATCAGTCTCCATTCAACATGACACACAGTTCGCAACCTAACAGCAGCACAAGCCAATGATATGCAAGTCATGGGCCACTGTGGCAAGGATATGACCTGCACCAAGGTGGTTATGGTGGGTCTCAAATGTTCCCCCCACTGGAGTTTCCAGGACAAGGGCCGTCATCTCAAGGTGCACCGAGAGTGCCTCCAGGACCGCTGGGAAATAATCCAGTGAATTAGCGAACATCTTCCAGCTCGACTCCTCCACCTCAACCTCCTTCCAGCGCACCTGGGAGACACCACACAAGCCTCCTGACAAAAAGATTCCCGCCACCAGCGGAACCGCGGAAACCAGATGTTGCAGGGATTGGAGACTTCCTCCCATTGCCGGATATGGCTTACGACGAATATGATGCAGCTGATGAGAGCGATGATTCGTCGGACTTGGGCGGTGTTGAAGGCAAACCCCCAATTAGCCTGCAGCAAACGGAGTTCTCCTTGAAGCAATTTGCCAAAAGGATGGGGCAGCCAAACTTTAGTGCATTCAACAAGTGGAAGAAAGTATGGGTGGCAAGGTTTCTCGAAAAGAAGCATCGGTTCATTATCCGGGGGCAGCACTGATTGAAACAAGTTCGAGATGGACTCCTTCACTGGGAGACGGCGGGAGCAGATTTTTTGGCAACATTCGAGACCTGGCTGCCGTTGGTTAAGTTCTATAATGCTGAAAGGATTCGCCGGCAGTGGGTGGAGATGTTTCAGACGATTTGTGCAAGCGAAATTCGAGAGGCGAGGAAAATGGGAAGGCGAGGCAACAAGTGACCAGCGACGATTCTGGGAGAGTGCGCGGGCAAACAGGTGAGAAGTAACCTCCCAGAGTTGCCAAATACAACGTTCACAGTTATGATTCACTGGGTGTCGAATGGCAAGGATATGGTTCTAGCCCCCAAACAACTTCAAGCCTCATATACTGATGTGAGGCACTGGGAGGAGTTGGTTGATTTCATAGACAAAACCGGCCGCCCGAAAGAGCCATATATTCTCAGATCAATGTTCAAGTGTGGCTTGGAGCAGGATGAATTGGAAGATGAGTATATGGGATTATACACACATGGGCAAATGATCAATAACCCCATATATGGCCAGATTTCGTACAACTGTTGCTTTTCAAATACTTTCAAGTTGAAACTTGGACATAATGTGAAGATATTTAGGGTAAAAATGATGAGAGCGACAGGGAAGGAGACTGCCGAGCACGTAATTAGGCCGACAAAGGTAATCCCACTAGCCATATTAAGACTAGACGTGTGCAACTGCTAATCATTATACATAGACTTTGAAAGGTTCTGAAGAGGGTCGAAGAGAGGGAGAAGAGGAGGGAGAGGAGGATGTTGGGCAAGAGAATGATACTTGTATTAATGTAAGTTCCGATTGAAAGAATAGAATTGATTATATTCCATTCACATGTATTCGTTCAAATGGTTGCATCTCTGTGAAATACCTAACACTGAGATGAATTTCAGGAGCGCTGGAATATGAGCTTATCAGCCCAGCTTACATCCAAGCAACTGAAAGAGATCATTGAGAACGAAATGAACACAGACAAAAGTGCAAGGGAGGTTCATGAGCAAGTAGAGGATGGTGAGGAGGTCCTCGATCCAGAAAATCCAAGCTCTGTACTGAATACGGTTCTCAATGCAATCAACAACGAATTTGAACATGAGTTTCTTGATGAAGCAGTCAGGCTGCTGAATGCGCGTTCTATTCGCCAATCACCAGATGACCGTGTTCCAGGCCTGCCTGGAACTATGTTTTTGGCGCATCAGGTTTGGGCCATCTGGTTCATCGTGAGGAGATGGGTTTGGGATGCAGATATGCCAGAAGCACTGGTGGCGGATGAAATGGGTCTTGGAAAGACTTTCACCACCATTGCAGCAGCAATGCTTTGCAAAATGGTGACCGAGAAAGTTGTAATGGGGTTGCCACTGTCCATTCTATGGGGGAATACCCTTGAAGAGTGGGTGATTTTGGCGCACAACGACTTTCCCGGCATTGTCAGTGAAGAACGGAAGCGGTATCCGCTCCAGAGATAGAATTCTGTGCCGTGCCGCCTGATGGAAATCCAGTCAACACCACCCCATTGGCATCCAGTACTGATGTCGGCGCTTGAACCACTCCTGGTGGTAACAATGACCGGAGTGGCTGAGACCTTCAAAAGTGTTATCGATGAGATGACTCATGGAACCAATTTCAAACTCATCAACTTATCGTACCCTGAAAATGCAAATCTCACCCACAATAATCTGAACACCAGTATTGACGAGCCTGAAAACCGATGGAATATCCACCTTGTTTCATATGATATGTTAACATCCAGAGCAAAACCATCAAGTAACGGCCAACTCTCCTACTGTGCGTGGAGTTTTGGGATTTTTGATGAGTCCCATTGGGACAAGACTAACAACAGTGTTGGCTGGCAAATTGCGATGAACGCGAGATTTCGATTCAAACTTCAAGTCACAGCTACAACGGGATTCCAGTCACTCTATGACTGGTGTTTTCAGACAATGTGGCTGTTTTCAGGTGTGCCTGAAGATCCAGAGGATGATACTGTGATGGAAAAGCATGGTGCTGAGGCATTGTATTCCGCTGTAAAGAGTTTGATGCATGCTAACTGGACCAAAAACGAAGAAGCTGAACAGGATGTGGCGCACCGGATGATTCAGATTGCAAACCTATGGACGATCAGGTGGTGGTCAAAATTGACACTTACCAATAGCAATACACTCGTCCTCATAGAAAAGGAGAATTCACACCACATTGATCTCAGGTGGACTGAGGAAGAGCAAGCACATCTGAAGACCCTGGTGGTGAGGTACACTTGGCAGGATGCTTCTGGAGCACAGAGGGTTCATAGATGGCGGCTAGCATGTTTCTCGCCAGTGTTGGGAGACACCGAGGATCACAACAATGTTTCTGGACAATGGCACAATGAATGGCCACTCCATACTACGGTGGAATTTCCGATTTTCTGATGGCTGAGAGAGACACTTTTGCTAGTGCTTGTAAAGGAACCTGCAGAGTATTCCGAACCTGACCAAGACGACGCATTAAGAGAGACACTCCTTCCAGAAGTGAGAAACCAAAATGCACCCCCCAATGCACCTCCTCCACAAAAGGCAGTGCTATTTTGTCCTCTTCCTGGCCAAATTCGTCATTTGAAGTGGTGGCTAATGAAGTTGTTTGGGGATAATGTGGATAAATTTGACATGTATGCCGAAATGGGCAATGATGAACGCACAGAAATGCAGCTCAAATTCCAGGATTTACGAAATCCCTCTGTAGTCATAACCACACCCAAAATGGGCGGGACAGGCCTTGATCTTTCAGCTGCAAATTATGCAGTAATAACTCAGAAATTTTGGGAATTGAATGAGCAGCGGCAGGGAATTGCACGAGTTGTCCGGCTAGGGCAAAACTCAGTACCACACACATGGTTACTGAATACAGGTCCTGGTGGCTACGATAACCAGACCAGTGATCTCCACAAACACTTCCGAGTTGCGCAAGCGAGAGTCCTGCATGGCTTGATCAGTTGACCGAACATCATGACGTCGATGATATACCGGATTCTGGAGGCTCGTGACGACCATACGATGCAGCTGACAGAGAATGGACACACATGGCAGTCTGATGAACCATCAATCTTAGAGTGTTAGATGCTTCATCAAGGTATGCCTCTTTAGACATTCAAGCAACATAATCTTCTTAACTTGTACAAATAGTCAAAAAGGTTGTTGGTAAGGGACACTATACTGGAGAGATGAATCTTTCTCTCTTTAATGTTGAAGTGAATCAAAGTTCTGATATTGGAATTGTTGTATCTTGAAATAGAAATGGCTAGAGTGGGGTTTCATTGGCGTTCTGTTTTATTATTAAAGACCATTTGAGATGAAGTGAGTTGATACGCGTCAGAAGAAGTTCCTCCAGCTGACCTATTGCATGATACATGGAATAAGCCGAATTGCGAGAATGATGCAGGAAAGGGCTTCAATCAATCGTCAGTTGCGAATTTGCGGTCCACCGGACACCTGAAGTGACGTACGTATTTCGAATGAAAAAGCAAAATTCATCCACTTTCAGGTGCATCGGAGTCACTTCGGCAGACGTCATATGTTTTGGTATGACAGATGGAGCCGGCATATCTGCCAATTACGTTTAGCAATAAGACAGTCTAGGTGATATTCAAGTACTTATGTCTGAGTATGAGACATGGCTCACTTATTTGTGGCAAAGCGGGAGCTTTTGTACCCATGTGATCGAAGTTCAGGTGCACTAGAACTGCAACCTTAGACCAGTAAATGCTGCGGCTATGCCACAAATATCCTGACACAGGTACTCAATATTGCTTGGACTGTCTTGATGCCAAATGGGATTGGCAAATATGTTGGATCTGTTACGAAGATATGCCCCGGATTCTCCGGTGCACCGGAGAGTCCTGGGCACATATCATTATGACCGATCGATCATTGCACATTTGCCTATCGAATTTGGCATAAAGACAGTCCAAGCGATATTGAGTACCTGTGTCAGGATATTTGGGGCATAGCCGCAGCATTTGCTGGCCTATGGTTGAAGTTCCGGTGCACTGGAGAATCCTGGGCATATCTTTGTGACAGATCCAGCACTGCATATTCGCCAATCCCATTTGGCAATCAAAACAGACTAGGCAATATTGAGTACTTGTGTCAAAATATGAGACATAGGCTCACTTATTCGTGGCAAAGCCGCAGCTTTTGCCAGCATATCATTGAAGTTCTGGCACATCTCAGATCTGCATCAGAGAGAGTCAGAAGCTGAGACATGGCTCGGGTATTCTTGGCTCAAATGCCGCTTTCGCTGCCGGGGTTCCCTGGCCTATGATTGAAGATCATTCACAATTCAGATCTTCAATCCTGTCCAGAATAAGCTTCTTGGATATGTATGAAGCCAACTTGACAAGCTGCGAGTCATTATGGATATTATCATTCCAGCCCAGGCACGCCTCAAGAGCGACAATTTAGCCACCAAAGCACATGAACTTGCAGTACGTAGTGCACTTTGTATGGTTTAGTTTGCTTCGTTCTCATCATGTTTTCTTCGACTTTGAATTAGTGGACCCAGTGCAGCCAGATCTATCAAAACATTTCACCTTTAGGTGCAGGCGGCTCATCCCACCCCGCGCCTGCTAAGATATGAATCGATGCTTGATCAGTATGTTGAAGACCGCCGCTAACATGCCTTAAACTATCAGCTCCATGTCAACTGTCCATTGGAGGAAGGTTGCCACTGCGCAACTAAACCATATATGCACGTGCCCGGTCAATTAGTAACCCCATTTAACTCGTTATTGACTAAGTAGTATGTTTGAACCAATGTTTCCAAATCTTAAAATAGCTTCTGCAAGTTCGGAATCTGTCAAAAGAGCTGTGGAGGCTTAAGAGCGAGAATCTCAAAAGATTGATTCTGCTCAGCGACTCTGCAAGATGGTGGGCAACTCCCGCCCACCCATGTACCGTACTTACTCAAAGAGGCCTACGTTGTCAAATCTTTGAATCAAGACTTAAGTGTATTCTGACTAAATGTATGTTTGGGCTGCCAAAACCCGTATCCGAAAATAGATTATGTGGACCAAATTCCATCAAGAGAAGCTCCAAGAGAGAGAATCTTGAAAGTTTGAGTTAAGAGAAGACAGCTATGAAGAGTGCAATTAACTGTCAGCGTAAGGTGAGCCAGCAATCCTCAGCCATTGAATCGAAGCATAACCATTTCAACTTCGGTGCACCTCAATTCCCTAGAACTGCATGTATGCAACCATCATTCCTCTGCCTGCCGTGACATGACGTCTCACTATACTTTCATACCACTGTAGAACATAGCTTTCAACCCCAATATTTATTTTAAGTCAACATTGTAGTTGTGAGATTCATAATGAATGTGTGATTTACCAGTGTGCAATTTACTAGATATTAGGTGCAAAATCAGAATGTGAGTGAGAATCTATGACCCATTTGTTAGCAATGTTGGCATTGATGTGTGCTTCAATCAATAAGATTACCCCTGAATCATCCATCGTACATTACCATTCTCTCTCTACGCCTGTATCTCTTCTTTGTGTACCAAATTCTCTCCCTCTTCCATCAACTAGTGCAACATTGTTGTGAAGGCTATTCTGCAGACATGGCCCAGATGAACATATGAAAGAGAAGTTATGCTTCTGATATTGCCTTATCGACCGCTAACTTAGCTGCAGCATCCTAATACAATAGAATATCATGAAAATTCATGTATCCTTCTGGCAGATATACCACATATGGAGATTTATATTTCTTCTCGCTTGATAACAAACTCCAGTATGAACCCTTGCAAGTCAGCTGTCACTCACAAGGTCCCAACCAAATCTATCGAGTTCTGCAGATTCTCAACGCTGCACCAATTTCTATGCTATGCGGTCACCGCAAATGCTTGAACTTTCACCCATAATGAATATGTTTAGAGGAGTCATATGGAGGGGCTTATGTTTTCATTCAGGTTCTCAGTGCTCAATTTGTGGCCAGCACCAAGGGTTAGTTGATGTTACAAGTTATCTTTCTGTGTCTCTGGTTCTATTCTCTATGTGTGTTGGCTTTAGCCAACCTCCAATTCTTGCATCCGTACAGAGTGTTGTTCATAGGAGTTGCTAACATTCGGCATTAGGAATTGATCTATTCCGGTACACCTGACAATATCCAACATCGCAGCACAGAATACCGTCCTCGATATGAATATAAACCGTTGGAGTCATCTCTCCAGAACCCTTTCAAGGCGCGCCTCGAATTGCGTCCTCCTTGACTATATGCAAAGTCTTGCACCATTTATCCCGTTATTGTATTGCACTTAATCTTATATTTCCTGCTTTTACACTCTCTCCCACATTCTCCAACTTTAGATCTTTGTTACAGCAAATGGAACCTACGCCCAGCCAGGTGAGGAATCACTATTCACAGAAGAATCAAGAAGCACACCTAGAGAGAGCACTCGCTTTCAAGAAAGCAGCCAATCTTCATTGTCCATCAAATGTTTGCCTTCCAATTATCTGCCTTCGTGCATCGTATTGCCGATGACATTTATTCCTGATTTGATATATTGATAAGGATGACAAGACCGATCAGGAGATCGGCGATGACAACTGTGAAGACACCAGAGATTCCACCTTATCATCCGATATCGAAGAACACAATTTTGGATCATCAACAAGGGGTCCGTAATCTTGGTCAGGCGCGCCGGGACAAGTCATTACGTACTACAAGGGTTCCACTGCCAAGAAACGTAGCTGTGCCGATACTGGCATTGCATGCCCTCTACTTCCAAATCCCCAAAATCTACCTGCAGCAATCGCACCACCACTGCTCAAACGCCAAAAGTCATCCCTCCTCAACAAATTATCCGAGTCTGACTGTGCACTATCCGCCCGCGTACTAGTGCTTCCCAAGAAGTCCAGTGGAGACCAGAATAGTCCACAACCCAAGGCCAGTAGTGATCAGAACATTCCCCAACACTATAAGGCTACTTTTGAGGTAGCGAAAAGGCTCATGGAGGCAATCTTATTCACGAAGACTCCTTGGCCAAAAGCGTCAATTCCAGGAGAGTAGCAGACCCTAGGAGGGTATTCTGGCAGGCCTTCAGAGTAACTGGGATTTCTGACGACAGGTACAGGAGTAACTGGGATCTGTGATGACTGATTCAGGAGTACAATGGAAGTGATTGTGATACATTTGGCAGCACGTCGGAGTGCCAGAGAGATCTTTGGGTGCACCTGGGAGTGTCGCCGAATCAACGCGGGAATCACAAACAAACTCTGAGAGGTGCCTGGCTTCTCATGGATATGCATTTGGAGGACTGCAGGAATTATCTGAGACTCTTCCGATGTACATGAGCAATCGACTTCCCTCAACAGTGAATATGATGCATGGATTATTGTTCATTATCACTTATGAATTATACTAGCCGTCATCTTCTTCAACTTTGTATTTTGTGCCTCGCTACGTTCAGGAAACGAAAGAAAAAGGCGAGAGATTAAAATATAATCCCAGGTACACCGAAACAATAACCCAACTAAGCGATCAAAACATATCAATCAAACATGGTGTTGATGTCATCCACTCCATCTCCCATCCCATCAGGGCAAACGAATGCAGGTACGCACAATTCATCAACGGCGCAAAGAAGCTGGTGGCACTGCATGTATTTGCTGATTATTCGTTGCTGGTGAGTGGATGAAATGGAATTCCAATGTCGTTTGGCTGGATTTTTAATATCTAACACAGGTGTAATGATATGTTAGCTAGCTGCGAACCTAAATGGGGATATGGGAGGCAATATGATACATTCAGTTGAAAAATGGAAACAACTACCAGGGGGAAAGAGGAGCGCCAGATGGGGAGTGTTGTGTGGAAAAGAGGTGTATTACAAAAGGTGTTGGAGAAGCACAGAATGAAAAAGAAGAGCGTCAAGTTTAAGCTGAAGAGGGCTGAAAGAGGAGGGGTTAAGGAGTGCGGAATGAAATTGAGGAGCGCTGAAAACGGAGGGTGTAGGAGCGCGGAATGAAATTGAGGAGCACCGAAAGAGGGTGGGTCAAGGAGTGCGGAATGAAATAGAGCAGAGCCAATCCAGGCAGCAGTGCACCGATGGGATTGAGGAGTGCATATCCCAGGGGAGGAGCGCCGAGAAGGGGTGGGGTAAGGAGTATGGAATGCATTATAGAAGCACCGGTGGAAATTAAAGAGCTCCCATCTCGGGCTGAGGAGCGTGGATATAGGGGTCTAGAGTGCGGAATGGGATAGAGGAGTGCTGTGAGGAGTAATTGATTGCGGAATGAAATAGAAGAGGTTCAATCCAGGCTGAGGAGCTCCAACATGGATTGAGGAGTGCCTATTCTAGTGGAGTTGCGCCGCAGGCAGGGGGCGGGGGTGTGATGCGGCCGCTGATGTGTGCTTGATTGTGTAGTAGCTTCTAGAGTAAAATTGATCACAGGGGATGGGCCAAATGTAACTCGATATTCATCTTGGGAAAACATCACTGTGGCCTTCTTTCCACTGGTGTATTCAGACAGGGTACAATGAATAGCTGCGGCTGCCAGCGCTAAAGTCTGAGGAGCGAGAGGTTGAATATACTGTGATGTTGTTCACTGGTGCCCCAAGCTATTGGCGGTGAAGAAAAATTGGTGGTAAATGAGATCAAGCACTTCCATTCGCGTGAACCATGACTTCGTATCATCGACCACCTTGGAGAGGTAAGAATCATCAAACAGGAGCTCCTTGACCATGATCCGAAGTTCAGTCTCAGAGCCCACATCCAACCGGTAACTATGGACAACAGTTCGACATGTCCCACCTGCGAACCATCCTCACATGGTACTAATCTTCAGTTTCAACTATGTATATTTTTGGGGATAGTCAATATCAGCAAGTCTAATAGAGGAGCATTAAGCAGAATTCAAGACTTACAGCTTCTCGTGTTTGCGGATCTATTTTGAGAGATGGACCACCAGGCAATTGACACACAGATAATGTACCTACAGGTGCACCTGCTAATGCCCGCTGACGATCCTGGGCTTCAATTGCCAGTTTTCAAGTTTCTTCAACCATCAAGTAGTTTACCATCAGGGGAATAACTGCAGTTAGAAGTGTTAGCAACGGTTCCGGACTGTCACTTCGAGTCCGGGTCTGCTTCGAAACCGAACCATTGCCCATGTGGCAGTCCTGGTCGTTGATAAACCTGAACCCTCAACTCAGGTACTGTTCAATGGTAAACTCTCAACCCGTCTGGATTGGGTGGGTTGTTTACAGGTCCATCGATTGATTTATATTACACTTTTGTTGTTGCAGTTTGTTAATAGTATGTTAACAAAATCGTGTTGTCAACGTCCAATAATACACATTTGATTATATTGCAGTTTGGCATATCGATTAATTTGCAATCCATGTATACCTTTGATATATTGTATTTTTGCCTATCAAGGCGGTCTATAATACTGTTATGTGCACAAAGATTCACGCAATGCCTCGAATACCAAAGATGCAAGACTTCAAGCTGTTGAGGCTCTGTCAACAGTTATTTTTAGAATGCAGCAGGGAGTATGTTGCTGATGTTTTTGCCTCTAAAGACTGCCAATATGTCGTAAATAAATGTCCACAACCAATCGGAACATAAATTACACACGATGCAAAGATATCAATCTTTGAATCGCCATCGATGCTCCTCTCAGAATGGGGTGGTGACCGTGTTGCAGTCTCTTTTGGCCACAAAAGCTGCTAGTACGTAGGTTACAAATAGCAGCGACCAAATCACTGTTCAATAACTGTACATACAAGACCACAAATTGTTGATGCTCCGTGGATGCTCATTTTAATGAATTGTCCATTCAACATCTGCTGCCATCGATAATTGTTCTCATCATGATTTGAACTTATTGGTTGTCTTTCTCTCAGATTGTGACTTGGCCCTGTGGCAAAATCGAGTGCAGTAACATTCTTGCACTGTTTGCTCTGAGATGACCAAAAGTTATATATCCTGGCAAACGATTCATTGCACCTGCTATACATCTGAATATCAACCAATATTCACAAGCCACTGCTCACCATACACAGATAATATGTCTCAAACTGAGATTCCTGGTCATGCTACATAAAGAAGCTGGTGAAACATTGACGCATTCTGACATACATTTTCTTCGCTCCCTTCTTCCTTCTGGTTGTATTGTGGAGACCATCAGAAACAAATTTTCAGCCTGTGTTTTTGACTTCCGTATTGTCCGAAACAATCTGGGAACATTTGGCGTAACACTCACATTCCACCGCTCTGGCCATTCCTGATCCTCGTCTCCAGTGTTTTGGGCAATATCTGTTTAATTGTCTGCAGCACAATCATCTCCGCTATCAACTGGATTATTCAACTTACCAATTCAGTTAAGCGAATTTTCGGTGTCCGAAACACTTTCAGGAGTGCTATCCCCATCACTTTCGACTGGATGATAGTTGATTCATCTGACTCAGCCAATATTTAATCTGTCAGTTCCTCCTCCAGGGAGATCTTTTGCAGACCATGCTGGTGGCAAAGGTGATCTTTCTGACAATTAAAATTCTGCCGCACCTTCATGTTGGAAGATTGACGCAGATGCTTTGAGGATCTCTTCAATGTCCAAAATGTATCCAACAGCCATCATCTGTTTCTTTTGAACCCGAGGTTCCTTTTGTATAGCTCATTGGTTTTGGCTCCCCTGCCACATCTCCAAAAAGTGGTGGACCTTGGCCATTGTGTGCAATTTCCTTGCCTCCACCTCTTTCATTATTTCCGAGTCATTTTCTGTGTTTGTTGGATTCAATGCTGGGTCATCGCCTGCTAAAATGCCATTATTGGCTCAAGCAAACAGCCTTCCAATCACCTTTTCATAAAGGGTCTCGCCTACAGTTTTTGACTGCCTCCAGCGAATGACATCACTCACAAAGGAAAAACTGGCCTCCACTCCGACAGTGTGGTGGTGGGATGGTCAATATGTCGCACATCACATTGGAGAGATCTGCATACTTTGAGTGTATTTCCTCTTGTTGGTGACACCTGTTGGTGTTGTCCGGAATCCAAATGGTACTACTGATCTCCATTGGGTCGAAGTGGTAATCTTGCAATTTGGATTAATTTGCCTCTGATTATTTGGTGGTTGAGGCGGTGAATTCAAATAGAGCCTGGTGACAGGCAATAAGTTTGCTGTGCGATAGCTTCATCCAGGTGTCGTTTCATCCTCAGTGTTAGGCGTTCACTATTCCGCATCGTTGCTCAACAAATCATATAAAACCAATCGTGATTGACTCATCAGCATCAACCCTAGTTTCCGTCTGAAACAACCGGGAGGTCTGGATGGCTCCGATGGCTCTGACGGAACCTCGTACCCTCTGACGGAGAATCACACGCTTCCAGTCACCCAGGCGACGGGTCGCGTTGCATACTCACCTCCATTACTATGTACCTGGTATATGCACCATCAGAACGACACGTGTGTTAGACTCTTCACAGTGGCTGCAGTTATGCTGTAGCCGTTCACACAACGCCTGGCGATATTTATGCCTCTCTTCGGCCGATAGCCACATTTTAACTCTCCGCTATTGGTATATATCGGATGCCGCACTCGCCTCATCTATGTTCAGCTTTGAGATTTTGTCACATATTGCAATACAGTCTTCGCTTCGGATACCTCGCTTGCCGTTGCATTTGCTTCGCCATTATCGTATTTTACAGGTCTGAATTATACAGTCTAATCTTCATACTCTCTAGTACTATGCCCTCAGTCCTCCACATTCTGTGTTGATCCATCATCGGCTTGCGATGATTCTTCCTCCTCATCCGCATCCGCATCGTCGCCATCCTCCCCCTCATACCCGTCGACATCACTGGGTCCCAGGTCAGTCCTCCACATTCTGCGTTGATCCATCATCAGTTTGCGATGCTTCTTCCTCCTCATGCGCATCCGCTGCGTCGCCATCCTCCCCCTCATACCCGTCGACATCACTGGGTCCCAGGTCAGTCCTCCACATTCTGCATTGATCCATCATCGACTTGCGATGATTCTTCCTCCTCATCCGCATCCACATCTGCATCGTCACCATCCTCGCCCTCATACCCGTCGACATCACTGGTTCCCAGGTCAAACCTTTTGAGTTCCGTCGCGGGCCGTCGTCGCCGGATCGCAGTGTGGATGGCATCGCAATCGTCGCTTTCATCATGTTCCTCTTCGTAATCCCCGCTGCCCCCTGGCATCCCGAAATAAAGTTCGTCATCCGTGCAATTGTTGTCTATCGGGAGGTTTGGGTCAGTACTTCCGATCTCAGGCTCCTCAAGTGCTACTTCGAAGGCCAAATAATCAAGAAGAATAGCAGTGTTAACACGTGCTGCTTCCACGCTGATCACCACGGCAGGCGTTGGGTTCTCCGCGTGTTGGATGTAACGCTTGACTGTAGCAAGAGTGTTGTTATACACCCTCTGTTGGTAGCTCTCCGGTAGTGTGTTCCAGGTATTTATCAAGAACGTATACGTGTCTGCAACGCCAGGCGAGGTTAACAACTTGCGACCCGTTACAGCGCAGCCGGATGCGATCTTACCACCGTCATTCTTGTGGTTGAAGTAGTTCGAGCGATCAGGTCAGTCCGCTTTCAGCTTTAACTTGGAAACTTTCGGATGAACACCTTTGTTTTTTTGCCACTGCAGGAGAGCATGGCGCAACGCAGTGCATGTAAACATGATCAGTGGTGAGGGTATATGACCGTCCTTGTCGTTAATCATGGAATTATTGAATCCATCAGCATACTTACTGCGGTTATTCGCCCGATGATAAAATTTGTTGTAGATAAACCGTGGGATTACTTCCGCCAGGAAGGAAGGTAGACGCAAGCAATTCGTTATCAGCTTTCGACTCTCTCTGCATTGGATTTGGAACGCATACACCACCTTCCACACGCTCTGCTACCGGAAAAAGATACTTATTGTCTGCCAGAAGGGAATCAATGAATTCCAAACGCTCTGCGGCGGATTCAAAGCAGTGGAGATCATAAAGCTCTGCAATGTTGTCCCTTAATGATTGAATCAAATGGGATTTAGCCTTATCGACTTGTGCGTGAACCTAGTACCGGTTTGAGTGTGTAATATCCACCGTGGGCCGTTGATTAAGCATACCTCTTTCAAGATCACCTTTTGCGCGTGCCTCGAATGTTATGGACCAAATGTTGTTTTGCTGCATAGCGGTGTTCCAGTATGTCTCTATCATCTGCCAGTATGGGGCTTCAGCTAATGCTTTCGCAACGTGTTGTGTTGCATAACTTACTGTCTCCAAGTCGCTTGCACTCATAAACGGCCGTCTGTTCCACATGTACAGCTCCAGGAGCCTGCCCGTTGCAAATACAAGACGGGTCATGTCGGAGTGACCAAATCGATGGATGCTGCAAATGCCGGAGACCATTGATCAAGGTGTAGACACCGCCTGCGGTAGCAATTGCCACTGCCTCTGTCTCTGATTGTTTTCGGTACCTCGCGTTCGCAGTGGATTTGTAATGATCGCGCGGGCTTCTGGATTCGGAACAGGGGTAGGCAGATTTTCAAGACCGCTGAGGGTAGTGGGAGTGCTAGCAATGCCAGATGCTGGGCTGGATACAACGCGACGCGTTGAGTCTGTCTGTATGGTTCCGCTGGGAGCTGGTGTGTTACGACTGCTTGTACCAGGCGTGGCGGTTGGAGTAATTATTGACCGTCGCTGTGTAGCGGACGGGGTGGCAGTCACGTGTTGTGTGATATCCGCAACGCGAGAATAGTTCAGCGAAGATGAGGGGGTGGAGTTCTGACCTTGGATTGTAGAGCGTACAGAACTCCCTCCTTGAGAGAAATCCCTCTTGCCAGCCGGTACGGAAACGCATCTCTTAGAAGGCGGAAGTTGAGAATTCCCTGAAGGCCCACACTTTTGTTGATTCTGACGATTAGCAAGACATTGAACATTTCATTCAACCGGAGTCGTGTCAGGGTGAGTGCTTTGGGACAGCATATTCCAATATAGATGTTCGACATTAAGATGGTAGGAATAATATCCTCTGCATGCATATGCAACAGCAGGTGAGGTAGACTCCTATTCGAGTGACCATGGACGGATTCGACAAAAATGGGACGCGCAGTGTAAACCGCACTAGACTCTAAACCCTGACAATACTCGGAGACGAGATCCCTTCAGAAGCATTCAATTATGGGGTTAACTGCCATCAGATTAAAGTCAGATTAAACTGAGCATTGATATTCACTGTTACAGCAACGTCTGAAGGTTTATTTGGACCGCTTGAGGGGTGTTTATGCCATCTTGGGGCGATTATCATCGTATTGCACTCGTTCTTGGCACAATACTTCAAACCATCGATTGTGTATATCTTCAGCTTCCCGGTGGAAATTCCACTTTGGCAGAGCTAAAAGCATCAGAAAGCGAACAGTGACGTATTCTCTATTCTATGACATCAGTTGCGTATGCTTTTTCCACTGCTAGGCGTTGGTAGCCATGTTGGATGGTTGCACAGTTGGGACAAACTAAGAACTACTGAGTTTCCTCCGAGATCCACGAGGTCTGAATGGTAAAAATGATGTGTGATGCAAACGCAACGCCCGGCGTTGCAAACTGTCCTCACCGCGAGTAGTAAATCTCGTCTCGAGGCTTGTCGTTCATGAGGTGCCAGGTCGTGCGGCAGGATGAAGGCTTCCCCGTTTTGTGTTCCTTAACCAACAAAACTCACAAGTTGAACTTTGAACTAAGAAATCGCTGAACTCGAGTATATATATCCCTTCTTCCCTCCAACACCTCCATTCTCTTTTCCTCCCGTATTATACACACCAACAGCATCCTGATCTCGACCTCACGTGACTTGCACAAAACAATGGCACAGTGTAGACCGCGCGAGACTCTAAACCCTGACAATACTCGGGGACGAGATCCCTTGAAAAGCATTCAATTATTGAGTTAAATGCCATCAAATTAAACTCAGATTAAACTGAGCATTTTTATTCACTGTTACAGCAATGTCTGAAGGTCTATTTGCACCGCTTGAAGGGTGTCTATGCCATCTTGGCGTGATTATCATTGTATTGCACTCGTTCTTGGCACAATACTTCAAACCATCGATTGTGTATATCTTCAGCTACCTGGTGGAAATCTCACTTTGGCAGAGCTAAAAGCATCACAAAGCGTACAATGACGTATTCTCTATCCTATGACATCAGTTGTGTGTGCTGTTTGCACTGCTAGACGTTGGTAGCCATGTTGGATGATTGAACAGTTGGGACAACTTGAGAACTACTCAGTTTGCTCTGAGATACACGAGGTCTGAGCGGTGAAAGTGGCATCAGATGGCAGAGCAACACCCAGCTTTGCAAACTTTCCTCACCGTGTGTACTAAATCTCGTCTCGAGGCTCCTCATTTATGAGGTGCCTGGTGATAGTGCAAGATGAAGACTGGGCCGTTTTGTGTTCATTAACCAACAAAACGCAGGATATGAACCAAATCGCAGGAACTCGAGTATATATATCCGTTCTTCCCGCCTACACCAGCATTATCTTTTCCTCCCGTATTAAACACACCGGCAGCAATTAAACACCCCGCCAGCAATTGTACACACCGCTAGCAATTGAACACACCGCCAGCAATTAAACACACCGCGAGCATCCTGAACTATCTCGACATCACATGACTTGCACAAAACAACTCCTCTCGTTCCAAAACACACCCGATAACGTACACAACTTTGTACATTCACTCTGGGCTTCCTTCCGTGACATTCAGCTGTATCATATTTCCAACGCCTCGGATGTGGATTCATTGTCAACTCGCAGCGATGGCACCAAAGGGCAACAGCAAAGGAAAGGGGAAGGCTAGGGCAAAGATGCCAGCATCGGTTATAAATCGACGCCTGTCGTTGAATCGGGACTGTATAAAGGGATTCATCTCCGAACACATCTGTGGACTCATACCGATATACAATGTTTGCGGCGTTAAGGACGAGAGGGCATGCGACCTCTTGTATGATATAATGTTTCTTGATCCAGTCATGACTCGCCACTTTTCACAATTCCAGCTGATGTGGCCGCACCGTATGAGCAGGAGATCGCCTTTTCGGGAGTGGTGGGCTGCCTTACGTTCATATATGGGGCAAATGTTTGACAAAACCCGCTACCAAATGAACAATTGGAGGAGGGACAACCCCCATGCCTTCGGGGATCAAGTCGATCACTCCAATCCGCAGACAACCAGCTCGGGGAAGGTTAAACGCACCAGCGAGTGTTTCTCTTGGTATGGTAGCGATAATCGCAGGGCAAAGATTGAGCCACCAAACTGCCGGCAGTACAAGCCAGGCGACTCCCTGGCCGTTAGACCACTCAATTGGGATGAGATAATCGACGAGGATGATGATGATGAGAACTGGGCGGATCCCGGAGCGCCGAGCGATGGAAGGTGCCGTCCTGGCGATGGCAATGTCAATGACGATGGCGAGGGTGAGGAGGACACACAGGGAGGTGAGAAAGGAACCGGGAAAGGGAAGGGAACAAAGAATGGGATGGGGAAAGGGAAGGGGAAGGGGAACGGAAACGGTAAAGGGAAAGGTATTGTTAAACAAACCCCAGGGGGAGATGACATCTCTCGTGCCGTTGCTTTCCTGTTGCAGAAGGAAAGGTATGAGGCAGACTCGGGCACGGAGGGCTAACTAGAGCGGGTATATTTAGAGCCGGAAGCATCGCCCGCCATGTCAATTTCCTCAGATGATGATACCGACTCTACCGAGAAGTCGGACGGCGAATTTGACTCAGAACTTGACCCTGATATGGATATGCGCATGGAGGATGATGTGGACGCACCGGACGGCGTTGATTTAGACGGCGATGTGGATATGGAAAGGGATGGTGACGATGATGAGGAGGAAGATGAAGAGGAGGAAGATGAAGAGAAGGATGATGAGGAAGAGGATAAGGATGAGGATGATGGCAAAGAACCTCGGACGATTGGCCAGGGAGAGATGGTAAATACATCGGCTGACGATGCTGATACCATGGTAGATTATGAGCCAACCGTGCTACCTGAGCAAGGCCATGAGATGGAGCAAGGCCAGGAGATGTGCGAGTATACCCCACAGCCACAACCTCTGGCGCCTGCCCCACGGCCACAAACCCCGGAGCCTCCCCCACTACCACAAACTCTGAAGACTCATACCCTCAGTGGGCTGGAGTTTTTGAGGCTTGTGACGCCTCAAAAACCTCGCCCAGCGGCGCCAACTCTGCGAGAAACTGAGGCAGCCGGAAACACCTCGGATGTCGATGTGGAGCAGCAGGTACTCGGCGAATCGGCAGGTAGCGACAGTCTCCCCGATGTGCCTCTCCCGGATGTGCCTCTCCCGGATGTGCCTCTCCCGGATGTGCCTCTCCCAGATGTGCCTCTCCCGGATGTCCCTCTCCCCGATGTCCCTCTCCCTCATGTCCCTCTCCCTCATGTCCCTCTCCCTCAGGCGCGCCTGGATTGCTCGGTAGGCGAGGAGTGAACCAGTCCTGGCGTTGCGTTTGGGTTAGAGTCGGGTTCTTGTCTTGTGAGTTTTCTTTGCTGTAATCTATTCATCTCAGGTACTGATTAAGGCACGCGTGGAGGTGTTTCGTTCGTTTGGGTTAGGGCTGTGGGCTTGTTTGTTTCCTTTGTTCTAATCCATTTATCTCAGGCATTGATTATTACACGCGTCGCAAGGTTTTTGGATTGCTCAGGGTTTATTTTTTATTTATTCATAATATTATGGGACATCGCGTATGCAGTGTTTTTGCAACTCCTGGCGTGATGGTGTTGAAGCTCAATAAATCTCTAAAGTATCGTGAGCTTATACCCACACCAGACTACTCAGGCCCAGCTCCAACTTTCGTCCCTATCAACAGTGAATACTCCACTCCTCCCGTGTCGTCGACAATGCCAGAGAATACCCCATTCCGTTGCCCCGAATTTTCATGCCGAAAGAAGTTCACCTCAGACAGCTGGCGACTTAAACATATCAAATTACACCATCCTGAACATCTTCAAGTTGCAAAGAATCTGGCTGTTGGCAGCATGCCCCGAAGCGTTGAACCCGCTCAGCGTCGTGAATTCAACGCTAACAAAGATTCAGAGGAAGACTTGGACGCGTTTCCATACCTCGAACACGTTGAAAATATCACAAACTTGGAGTCTCAACCACTGCCACCTCCTCTGCCGCGGACGGAAACATACCCTGGCGCCGGCGCTCCGCTGAGCGATTACATTGCTGAGCCATGGAAAAGCGACGCTCACGGTTACCTTCAGATGAACTTACAAAACAATCCCTACTACCCGTTTGCGACGCATGAAGAGTACAAATATATCCAGTGTGGAATCAAGAAGAAGGGTATGAAGATGTACTATGACAACATGCTGAAGGAAGAAGACACCGCTCTGCGTTTCCCAAGCTTCAAAAACGGGGATGGCGTCAAGAAGCTCGTGGCTAGCATGCCAGATGATCAGGCTCTCGGGGAGTGGGAGCTACACACCCTCGAGGATATGAGATGGAATGACAATCACCAACGGCCTATCAAATACTGGAGTCGAGACATCATTAAAAGCATGAGATGGTTGATGCGGCAGCCAGCCTACGCCGAGCATCTCATTTACGCCCCTCAGCGTTGCTTTAACAGCGATACGCCACCAAAACGCCTCTATACTGACATGCACATTGCGGACTGGTGGTGGGAGACACAGGTAAGCAAAGATACTCCAGGATAATAACATGCTAATCGAGGTTAAGGCAACGCTCAGACTGGGGGATACACTGGTTCCCTTGATCTTAATGTCTGACAGAACACATCTCTCGAATTTTGCTGGCGACAAGAAAGAGTGGCCTGTATATATGACAATTGGCAATCTATCTTCGAAGATCCGCCAGATGCCCTCAGCGCACACCGTCGTAATCGTTGCTCTCCTACTGATTCCAATCATGAACCTCAATATTCCTCAGAAGCGGCTGGATGAGCAGCGGCAAACAAACCATGAGGTGCTGAACGAAGTACTCCGGCGGGTACTTCAGCCTCTCACCTTTAAACTCAATCCGAGCGCCGAGAGCGGGTATTACAACGTTCTCTGTGCAGATGGTAACTTCAGGTGTTGCAATCCGGATTTAGCAGCATGGCTTGAAGAGTGCCCTGCATATAGCGACCTACATCATGTTGAGCGGCATGTCTGTTTGTGGTGCGAGTGTCCAAAGAACGAACTTGGAGATTATGTCCCTTCTGACAAGCAACACCCCCGGGGGGATCACAACCTATATAGCAGGCTCAGCGATGCCAACACCAAGGCAGCCGATGCCAAACTCTGGTCGCGCCATGCCCACCGAGGATTCAACGTGTTTCGACATATTCCCTGTATTGTGAGCGACCTCCCGAAGCCCGACCTCCTCCATACAATGCAGATCGGCATTCTTGCCCACCTCCCGAAGTGGATTTTCCACTTCATGAAGACGCACGAATGGCTTGACAAGTACAATGCAATCTGGTTATCCGTGCCTGCTTACCATGACCTCACACCAAAAAATAAGTCATATGAGGACGTTTCTCAATGGAATGGTAAGGAGATGAAAGAAATGAGCCGGTACTTGCTTGGAGTTGTAACCCAGTCTCTATGAGGCCGAAGCCCTGCTCAGTGTCCCATATTCAATCGCGCAATTGAGTGCACACGGGTATTGTTAGAATTCAATATGTATGCTCGATATAAATCTGACGATGATGCAACTTTGAGCTACATGGAGGACCCCATGCATCGTTTTCACACTTTCAAAGATGTTTTCTTACTCGGGTGAGCTGGCAAAACGGCGAAGGCCATAGCCAATGCCCTGAGAACGGAACTCATGAAGAAGCGAAAGGTAGACGAGGAAACAAATGCTGAAACTTGGACGCCGTCCAAGAAGCGGCGCAAAATGAACGCCTGGCGGGATTATCTTAGCCACAAGATATATGTTTCCAAGGAGTTGGATGCCGACTTTAACTTTCCGAAGATTCACTTGATGTCTCATTAGGTCGAACAGATTCATCAATACTGAGCCTTGCAACAGTATTCTGCCGAGAAACATGAAAAAGCACATAAAACGAACCTCAAGGATGGTTGGAACGCCTCCAATCACAGTCTCAACTACCTGCCGCAAGTAATCACCTTTCAGCATCGCATTCTCTGCTTCGAAATGAGAGAGCTCAATCTCCAAGCCCTCGCTCAGCATCGGGAGAACATCGCTGCCGCCCGCAAAGTCCTCCCTTCCGGTGCTGATCTGGCTGCCCCCCTGCGCTCCCAGTCATATGCGAAGCCCCAATTCATGGGGCCCCAAAACCGTCATGATGGAAAGCATCCTGACACTATGATCAAAGACTTCAGAGCACTACTCGACAATACACAAGACGCAACGCACCGCGTGGCAATATACAGCGGCACGCGGGAGTTTATCAAGCATAAGAGTTGTAACATGACGTATATATTGGATGAACAACTGCACGCAATGGAGCTCTGTATTTACCATGGTATTAAGGTTCAAGTTGAGGGTTTAGATGGTGAACGCATATCTGAGATGTGTCGATGCACAGGAAGCCAGAGCTGGCGCGGAGGGGATCGATGGAACGACTGGGTGTCGGTAAAGCAACGCCTGGGGAAGTGTTATGGCGCGCTGAATGGGCGTCTTCCATGGCAACTGCAACGACTATTCAAAATCAAACTCCTAAACGAGGATGGAGCTTTCGTTGAGTACTTGTTAGCCCTGGCGCTCACCACAATACCTGAAAACTCGGGTAACTTGGATCCTGTCTCGAAATTTGTACAAGTGAGAAAAGCACTGGCAGTTGTTGCTTTGTACGTTTTCAGCGTGGGAAATATTGTCGGCTGCGCGCACGTCATTCCAGAGATAGCTACTAGTAGTAAGACAGGAGACGGACGGAACGAACGATGGATTGTCAATAGCCACATAGATCTGGCGACGTGGAATGATGTGTATAATTAGTAAAGAGAGAATGGCATTTTGTGTGTAGGTAGAAGGAACGCGAGGAGAGATATTCCCAGCATCACCCATCGCCTTGCAATCCCATATAATTAGTAAAGAGAGAATTGCATTTTGCACACAAGTAGAAGGAACGCGAGGAGAGATTTTCGGAGCGTTACCCATCGCATTGCAATCCCGGTGCAAGCACGTACCCAATGAACCCATTCCGATGTATAGTCACATTTAGCCACAACGCCAGAGTGATCGTTTAAAATAGGAGACCGACAGAACGAGAAGAAAAGGTGGAACAGCGATCAGAGGGCGATATGGAACGCGACGCGTTGAATTGACTCCAGGCACGGAGTAATCCGCCACCGGGGTGTCTCTGACGGCTCTGACAGAGCGTGTCCACTTTGACGGAGCCATTCCGCCCGGACGGAAATATTTTTTGCTGATGATAGTTGCCCTTGATACATGACCTGCAGAAAACCAAACTAAAGCCCGCGGAATACCATCCAATAATCATCACCCCAAAGACACATGAACCAATTCAAAAACCCAGTCTATAACACTAGCCAGAGAAGGTTCATCAACCGGGTGAATGCTGTTGACTGTAGTCAGCAAAAGATCCACCTAACTGAGGCCAGAAGCCTACCTCCATCGGGATCGGGCGCAGCCTGTGGCAGCACAGGAAGGACCGGATTCGGGATATCTTTGTCCCCGGTAAGTTTGAGCCAAGTTGAGAGGTCCTTGTCCCACTCGATAAAGACCATTTTCTCCCGAGGCAAGGACCATGGAAGCCCACCGGACGTATATATTAGGCTGATGTAACTCGCACCAGGCCGGCCCATTAGACTCACGTCCTGCAACATTGGCCCCGAAATAGTCCGATGTGACCACCGGAGAACCACAATCCGGATAGTATCTCCTTCATCATTGCAGTATCTGACACAGTTGGCGACATAAATTGCACAGTGGTGCCAGATCGGCCAACATTGTGCCACCCATTTTGCCAGTGTGTTGGGATCATCCAAACCCTGCAACCCGCGACCAAACGATCCACCCAGGGTGTCTGCCACAGGAGGAGGGCAAACCGCAGGAGGGCAAACTGGGAGAGGGCAAATCGGAAGAGGGCAAACCGCAGGACTTGCAATGACGGGAGGGTGAACCCCAGGAGCGGGATCGGCCGCGGGAGTAGGATTGGCTGCGGGAGTAGGATCGACCACGGGAGTGCCCATCGAAGAGTCAAGTGTCGAGGGTTCCGGTTGTCCAGAGGGTCCCAGCTGTCCAGACGGTCCCGGTTTTCCAGGAGGTCCAGAGGTCATTGGATACTTAGCGGTTGGCCCGGGGGTGTCATCGGTCCTTTTTCTTTTGCGCTGGCTCTTTTTGGCCCACTCCTCCAAGATGTGCATCAGTACCCACCAGACAGCATCCACCCCACACTGACCATTTAAACCTTTGCTACTTCTTCATTTCGCTCCATACTTCCACGCACCACGGAACCGGGTACATATGGCAAATTGAAAGACAACCTCGTGACTCACCGTCCAGAAGTCTCCTGACCCAATGGGATTCTGCTTTGTCCTTCCAATTTTCCGGCATTCCAGCGCTCGAAATCAGTCCTCGGCATGCCTCCAGACTGCATCCCATTGTTCCATCACATCTGCAGATGGCCTCCGGACTACGAGTGGTGACGATGTGACTTTCATGGTTGGAAGTGTGCATTGTGTTGTTGTTGTCTAGACAGTCAGTTTCATTACATTGGCTAGATTCCGGATAGATGACTTACAACTTCCATCGCCAACTCTTGTCGAGAGCACATGGGCAGCTACTTGAGGGCTCTGGTGTCGTCATCCTCGGACGCATTGTCGTCTTCCTCGCCGCGTTGATCCGGCCAAACAGGTTCCTTTCCTTTACTGGTGTTGGCTCTCTTGTCTTACCCACTGCCTGTCAAATTGCCATTGCCGTCGTCATCATCATCATCGGGAAGATCGCAGTTCCGAAGACCCATTTGGCGTTCCGTATTTTCCAGCCAATGGCAACTCAGTGTCTCCACTGCCCACCAGACGAGATCCTCTCCACACCTTATCGACACCATGTCATTGACGTCTTACCAAGTAGCTGCTCTAGAGTAGATCTCGGCTACCGCGTCATGTCGAGGGCTATGTTGTGACAACATATTCAAGGCCTCCGTTACGTCTTCGTGGAACCATTCGGTACCCTCGGCGGTGGTGACGATTGAGAGCGCCCTGGTGTTGTACCATATTTCTTGAATGTACTGTCAGCAGGTCTTCAACAATTCTTCGTCGGCTCCGAGGAAGGCTTCTGCCGTAGCAGGCGGCATGTTATACAGATCACCTCTTCCGAGTGACCGGTATCCCTATACAGTGGTCAGATATATTCCTCTGGATGCCCAATAATACTTACTAGGTAACCATCCACTCACTCCCGGCTGATATAGGGCAGATAATCATCCTCCTGATCCTCCTCGTCCTGGTCCTCATCATCCACATCATCCTCGACCTCATTATCCTCGTCCTCATCTGTCTCCACCACCGGCTGTTGGTCCTTCGGCTGCTGCTTCGATTTCTGCTCTTGCTCCTCGTTGCTCTCGCTATCATCGGAGATGGTAATTGCCTTCATTACTTTTGGCATCTGGATATAGATCGCACCACCGGTTTTGACCTTGGCTAACCCCGGCTTGCCCTTGGCAGGCCTGCCAGTGTCTTTATTTTCGTGGGCCTTCTTCGACCGATGGCCTCCAGGTTGCTTGGGGTTCCGTTGCTTGGGTTTATCAGTCAGTGACGCCACGGTATATAGGCTGTATCAAAGAAACTTGCCTTTGGAACCCCTGTTCTGGTTGTGACTATAATTCGGTGGCGAGTATGATCAGGTACACAGGGTGAGATCGGTAGCTTCAGGGTCAGAGGTTGGAGGTTTGGGTGTGGAATCGGTCGGGAAGTGGTAGAATTGGTACCATTGGAATGTCAGTTGTCGGGGGTGTGAATGTGGAGCGCGTGAAGTGTAAGGAAGATGGAGGAAACGGGTGCGATGGCTAGAGATAGTCACTATATAAACTACTTATCAGCTGCGACCATGGGCATACGGATAGTAAACTCGATCTAGGAGAATTTCCTATAAACTTCCCAACTTCTGTTGGTATACCAATTTTAATTCGCCAGTGGAACAATGCAACCCGCCAGAACTGGCATCTCTGAAAGATATGTTGATAAGAAGAGCCGAATCATTGATTTCCACGCTTTCGTTAGATCAGAGATGGCTTTTGGTGATCCTTGAGTCTCGCGATAGTTGATGGTCGTCAACATCCTCTAGACAAAGATAGGGTTGATAACTAGCTGACGTCAGTCTGCCGCGCACGTGCACCCACACCCAGATTTGCCACTGGTACCCGTAGCTAACCAAGCCAAGCCGTCGGCATTCTCCGCCCGCTAGACCTATCACATCCACCGGGCTCGAATCTATCATCAAACTTTATATGCATCGTCAAACGTTACATGCATCATCAAACTTTATATGCATTGTCAAACTTTATATGCATTGTCAAACTTTATATGCATTGTCAAACTTTATATAAACAAAGGATAAAATGATCGGCAAGATGGCTCTTCTTTATTCAAACATTCCATTATTCAACGCACTCTCTGACCTTCTGACAGATCTCGAGCGCTCTTTCTATAACCACTTCATCAAACGTACCGCCATTGACACATTCCTCAGCTCTCTTTGTGCAGTAACAAGCGACTTGGTAAGTGAATTCATCCAACGGACCGCAAACACCCTCTAACCATTTGGCAGACCTCAAGCCATGCCACCAGCACACAGACCATGGACAAGCGCCCTAGACGCGCTCGAATGCCCATATCCTGACTGCATGACGATGTTTGTCCAGCGGGGCAACCTTACACACCATCTGCGAATCAGCCATCAGGGTCAGCCGCCGCCACCGGCCAGCCATCGACAATGCCACCCGCCGCTTCGACGACTGTACTCACCGCATCGGCAGAGTCCTACAGAAACCCCCGAACCCAATGGCAGTATCCCGGCCCCTGCACTCGACAAAATTCCAGAGGAAACCGACTCAGCAGACGATGGCCTGTAGTGAAGTATCCTGCAACCGCATTCTCCGGTCCAGGAATCCGATACGGAGTAGGCTGACCCCGGGGAAACTTCGATGGATGAGGAAAATCCGGAAATAGATGTACATCCCACTGCTTGGAGGACCTTCGGTGACGATCCCGATTACAATGAGTTCCGAGATCTCATCGATAACCCGTGGCAACCCTGTTATTGCGCCGAAGAATTCAAACAGGCCATCAGATTCATCCAAGCCCACTATCCCACATCACAAATTGATCGCCACTTCAACAACGGCCGATGGAAGATTCTCGAGCACTTTTCCTTCACCTCCAGATGAACGATGTACAATCAAATCTATGCGATGGATAAGTAGCTGCCGAAATGGAGAGAAGCCTCCATCTCCACACCAAACAGTCGGAGGTTTTTCTATTGTCGAGACCCGGTAGAATGTGTGCGGTACCTCCTTCGCCAATGCCCATGTACAGACCACATGGTGTATGGACCAACCTGGACCGTGGACTCGGAGGGTGATCTGGTGTATTCTGAGATGAATTTGGCAGACTGGTGGTGGGAGATGCAGTATAGTCTTCCTCTGGGGGCAACAATTGTTCCACTGATCTGTGAATCAGACAAGACGCTGCTCACAGAGTCCTCCGGCGACAAGAAAGTCTGGCCAATCTACCTGACCATTGAGAATTTCCATTCCTCTATACGGAACAAATACAGCTACCTTGCACAAATTGTACTTGCCTTTCTCCCGGTGCCGCCCAAATTGCAACGGAATTCCGCATCCGATCACCGAGCCCAGAGGGATACAAACCTTCCGCTGCTGTGTGATATCGCCAAGATAGTGTTGGAGCCGGTCACGCAATTTCCCGAGGGAGGAAATATCAATTCCGGTGCTCTGTGGCCTTGTTCCGACAGCAAAATGCACTGTTGGTGGCCAATTCTTGTGTCTTGGCTAGCGGATCACATGGGGCGTGCCAACCTTATGGGCGTCAAGTACAATGCTTGCTCTAAGTGTCGAACTCCGAAGAACGAACTGGGGTCACTTATTCTTCCGATGGCCTTGTAATCCTACCGGCTAAAGTCAGAGGTCTTCCAGTAGAAATATTGGGAGTACCAGAATGCCAAAACTGCTAGCGACTGTCAGGCTGTAAAGATCACCGAGGTCTGGTTTCAGTCCATCAGTGCGAGGCCGGTCCAGTGTATCGTTTGCGATCTTCGGCATGTCAAAGCCTACGACCTCCACCAGTCTGATATACTCCATACCATATACATCGGAATGCTCAATCACCTTATGACCTGGATTGAGGGCCTCCTACAATGCCATGGGAAAGCCGCGGTATTTGATGAGATCTGGGCTGGCATTCCTCCATACCCTAATTTCTATCACTGTGGCAAAACCTACCAGCAAATTTCGCAGTGGAGCAGTAAAGAGATGCGAAATTTTGGTCGAATCGTCTACCCGGCATTGGCAGCAGCATTGCACGATGCACTGCCCCGTCACCGAGCGATCTTCCACAGAGCATTGACCTGCGTTCGGTCACTGGTCGACTGGAGTCTTGTGGTACAATACCGAACCCACACAACCAAGACTCTCAACTATCTAGCGGACTATTTACAGGAATTCCAGGCAACTAAGGATGTTTTTACCACCTACCGGACGTCAAAGGCCACAGACAGCATCGCCCATGCACGCATGAAGGACCTAAAGATGCAACTCAATGCCGAACACGCCATTGAGGATGAAAAAAGAGCCAAACGCGGAGAAGCTCTTTCCCGCGCCTAAAAGGAACACCAAAAGGCAGAGGACAAACAGCGCCTACAGGAAGTCTACAATTCAACGGTACATGAACATACCAGCTTCAACTTCGTCAAAATTCACCTCATGCTGCATTATGAGGAATCAGTTCAGCACTTTGGACACTTAGTCAAAGACAGCACCAAAATGCAGCAAATGAACCATCCAACGATGTGTATGTGCCCTTATCGCCTGTCAAATCGCAACTTTCGGTACGAACGCCAGATTCTCAATGACTACTTGCGCATCCATGTCCTCCGGATGCGGTGCCTTTACTTCTGGCAGCTGGCGAAGGAAGGCCACTGCACCCTCGAAATCCAGGAGGCACTGCAGTTATATCGACTGAAGGATCAAATCGTTGTCAATAAATGCAACCGTGAGCAAGTGCCAATACCAGAGAATTTACCCATCAGCTTCCGCGAGGATGAGGGAAATATCCAAGTCCGTGGGCTGCGATCCACCGGACGAAAGGGCCTTTTTGTCAAGAACGAGTGTCTTCCAATGTACAACTTTCCGCTCGTAGAATACATGTATCGATACTATAGATACGACCTTCATATACCCACCGCTGATAAGAGGAGCATCGGTGGGATTCATGCCACCCAATTCAACCTACTCAATGTTCTGGTGGCCAACTTCCAGTCTTTCAGCGGTTGTGATTCCACTGCCCATAACTGGTGCTGCACGGACAACCAATCGTTTCACAATGCTGAGCCTCGGAACGACTTTGTGTGGTTCAGGGTAAATGAGCTGCTGAAAGGTGATGTAGGGGACTTACGTCCAGCATAACCAGTGAGGATTCTACAGCTACAGGAGGACCTACGGAAGAGATGCATTGTTCTTTTTCGGGAGCTCCAGCTTGAAAACCAAGGCCTTTGTCTGTCTACCAATGCGCTGTTTAGAGTCTCCGACAAAGTTTTCTGTCGGAATCAGGCCGACCTTGTCGTAGTTAATATCAAATGCGTATGGGCGGCCAAGCACCTGATTCTCATCCCCCGTACCAGATACTACTATGTCAATAATACTATCAACCTACTCATGTTCAATTGTGTCTGGCCCAAACCACCGGAAGCTGAAGTAGACATGCACACTAACGATGACACTGCTAGGCCAGAGGAATAGCGCAGGAACCAAATTGCCAGTGTTGACGAGGACGAAGAGGACGAAGAAGAGGAGGAGGAGGAGGTCAAGGAAGAGGATGACGACGAAGAGTAAGAGCAGGTATGGCCTCCACAGGGCGTCAGGTGTTCTATAGCTACAACCCTCCCCCGTTTCATGGCTCGATCTGTATACATCCTACCAGAGGTAACAGGCATCCGACTCACCCACAATCCATAGCTCGATATGTAGAAAATACTGGACCAGAGGCATCAGTCCTGTCTCTTCCGCGATCCATAGCTTGAAAGGTAGAAAATACTTGACTAGAGGCATCAGTCCTGGCTCTCCGGCGATCCATAGCTCGATATGTAGAAAATACTTGACCAGAGGCATCATTCCTCTGGCTCTCCCATGTTCCATAGCATTACATGTCAAGTAAAACTGGCCCCAGGCATCAGGCCTCTGGCTCTCCCGCATCTCATGGAATCTAGCGCGATTTCTAGTCATCATGTACAATTGATATAATACTGTCCACGTCCACACACAAGTCCATACGACTTCATAATGCCACGCGTCAAATATGCCATGGATTACCGGCCTACAGACAGCTTCTCTATGAGTTACGCATCGCGTAAGGTCATTTTTCCCGGTGTAGCACTCCCTATCTGGCACTTCTCATTTGTTGCATCAGCAACAACTCTAGTTTACGTCTGAAACACCCGGGTGTTCCGAACTGCTCTGACGGCTCTAACGGAACCTCGTACCCTCTGACGGAGAATCACACACGACCCGTTGCCCAAGTGACGGGCTGCATTGCATACCTCCCTTGCGGCGGCTATTATACCATTCCTCATATTCTTGCAATGCGTCGTGTTGTGTATTACGCTCGCAGCTCCGGCGTCATGGTTCCTTTACTCTGCGTCCAGGGAGTGCTGACGTATACGCACCATCAGAACAACACGTATGTTACACTCTTCGCAGAGGTTGCAGTTATGCAGTAGCCGTTTACACAACGCCTGGCGATGTTTATGCCTTTCTTCGGCCGATAGCCACATGCCGCATTCTGATTCATGTTTAGCATTGAGATTTTATCACTTATTTCAATACAGACTTCACTTCGGATACATCGCTTGCCGTTGCATTTGCTTCGCCATTATCCTATTTTACATGTCTGAAATATACTGTCCAATCTTCACAATCTCTAGTAGTATGCCCTCAGTCCTCCACATTCTGCGTTGATCCATCATCAGCTTGCGATGCTGATTCCTCCTCATTCACATCCGCATCGTCGCACTCATACCCATCAACATCACCTACTATGCCCTCAGTCCTCCACATTCTGCGTTGATCCATCATCAGCTTGCGATGCTTCGTCCTCCTCATTCGCATCCGCATCCGCATCGTCGCCATCCTGGCCCTCATACCCGTCGACATCACTAGTTCCCAAGTCAAACCTCTCGAGTTCAGTCGAGTGCCGTTGTCGCTGGCTGGCGGTGAGGATGGCATTGCACTCATCGCTTTCGTCACCTTCGTCTTCGAAATCCCCGCTGCACCATGGCATCCCGAAATGCAGTTCGTCATCCGTGCAATTGTTGTCTATTGGGATGTTTGGGTCTGTTCTTCAGATCTCAGGCTCCTCAAGCGCCACTTCAGAGGTCAAATAGTCAAGAACAATAGCATTGTCAACACTCGCTACTGCTGTGCTGATGACCACGGCAGGCGTTGGATTCTCCGCCTGCTGGATCTGACGCTTGACTGTAGCAAGAGTGTTGTTACACATCCTCTGTTGGTAGCTCTCTGGTAGTGTATTCCAGGTATTCATCAAGAATGTATACATGTCTGCAACGCCAGGCGAGGTTAACAACTTGGGATCCATTGCAGCGCAGCACAATGCGTTCTTACCACCGTAATTCCTATGATTGAAGGAGTTCGAGCAATCAGGTCTCTCCGGTTTCAGCTTTGACTTGGAAGCTTTCGGATGAACACCTTTGTTCTTTTGCCACTGCAGGAGAGCATGGCGCAATGCAGTGCAGGTAAACATGATCAGTGGCGAGGGTATATGACCGTACTTGTCGTTAATCATGGAATTATAAAATCCCTCAACATACTTACCGCGGTTATTCGCCCAATGATAAAATTTGATCTAGGTAAACCGCGGGATTGCTTCCGACAGGAAGTAAAGTGGATACTGGCCATTTGTTAGCTGCTTTCGACTCTCTCTGCATTGGATTTGGGCCACGTACACCACCTTCCACACACTCTGCTACAGGAAAAAGATACTTATTGTCTGCCAGAAGGGAATCAATGAATTCCAAACGCTCTGCGGCTGATTCAAAGCGGTGGAGATCATAAAGCTCTGCTATGTTGTCCCTTGCTGATTGAATAAAATGGGATTTAACCTTATTGACTTGTGCACGAACCTGGTACTGGTTTGAGCATGAAATATCCAATGTGGGCCGTTGCTTCAGCATACCTCTTTCAAGATCTCCGTTGTGCGTGCCTCAAATGCTATGGACCCAATGTTGTTTTGCTGCATTGCGGTATTCCAGTACATCTCAATTATCGGCCAGTGTGGGGCTTCAGCTAATGCTTTCGAAACGTGTCCCGTTGCATAACTTACGGACTCTTAGTTGCTTGCACTCATCAACGGCCATCTGTTCCACATGTAGAGCTCCAGGAGTCTGCCCATTGCAGACACCAGACGCGTCATGTCTGAGTGACCAAATCGATGGATGCTGCAACTTCCGGAGACCATTTATCAAGGTGTAGACACCGCCTGCGGTAGCAATTGCCACTGCCTCTGTCTCTGATTCTCTTCGGTAGCTCACGTTCAGAGTGGATTTGAAATGATTGCACGGGCTTCTGCATTAGGGATACGGGTAGGCAAGTTTTGAAGACCGCTAGGAGGAGAGGGAGTGATAGCAATGCCGAATGCGGGACTGGATAAAACGCGACGCGTTAAGGTTCCTCTGGGTGCTAGTGTGCTACGACTGCTTGTAACCGGCGTGGCGGTTGGAGTATTTATTCGCTGTCGCTGTGTAGCGGACGGAGTGGAAGTCATGTGTTGAGTGATATCTGCAACGCGAGAATTGTTCAGCGAAGATGAGGGGATGGAGTTCTGACCTTGGATTGTTGAGGCTACGGAACTCCCTCCTTGAGAGGAATCCCTCTCGCCAGCCAGTACGGAAACGCGTCTCTTAGCAGGCGGAATTTCAGAAATCCCCGAAGGCCCACTAGGTTGTTGATTCTGAGGATTAGCAAGACTTCGAACATTTCGTACGACCAGAGTCGTGTTAAGGTGAGGGCTTTGGGAAGGTATAGTCCGATATTGATGTTCCACGTTAAGAATGTAGGAAAAATTGCCTGTGCATGCATATGCAACGGCAGGTGAGGTAGATTCCTATTTGAGCGACCAGGAAGGGTTTCAACAAAAAAGGGAGGCGCAGTGTAGACCGCACTAGACTCTAAACCCTGACAATACTCGGTGATGACATCCCTTCAAAATCATTCAATTATGGGGTTAACTTCCACCAGATTAAACTCAGATTAAACTGGGCATTGCTATTTCCTGCTACAGCAACATCTCAAGGTTTATTGTCACCGCTTGAAGGGTGTTTAACCCTTCTTGGCGCGATTATCCTCGTGTTGCAATCGTTCTTGGCACAATACTTTGAACCATCGATTGTGTATATCTTCAGCTTCCCTGTGAAAATCCCCCTTTGGCAGAGCTAAAAGCATCGCAATGGGAACAATGATGTATTCTCTATCCTATGACATCAGTTGTGTGTGTTTTTTCCACCGCTACGCATTGGTAGCCATGTTGGATGGTTGCACAGTTGGGACAACTTGAGAACTACTCAGTTTGCTCTGAGATGCACGAGGTCTGAGCGGTGAAAGTGGTATGAGGTTCGAAAGCAACGCCCGGCGTCGCAAACTATCTTCACCGTGAGTACTAAATCTCGTCTCGAGGCTCATCATTCATGAAGTGCCTGGTGGTTGTGCAAGATGAATGCTGAGCCGTTTTGTGTTCAATAACCAACAAAACGCAGGATATGAATCAAATCGCAGGAACTGTAGTGTATATATCCCTTCTTCCTGCCTTCACCTCCATTCTCCTTTCCTCCCGTGTTTAACACCGCCAGCATCCTCAACTCTCTCGACAGATGTGAGTTGCACAAAACAACGCCTCTCGTTCCAAAACACACCCACAACCCTACACAAGTTTGTATGTTCCCTCTGGGCTTGCTTCCGCTACATGCAACTGTATCATAATGCTAATGCCTCATATGTAGATTCATTTTCAACTCACAGCAATGGCACCAAAGGGCAGCCGGAAAGGAAAGGGGAAGGCAACTGCCAGGGCAAAAATGCTGACATCAGTTATAAATCGACGCCTGTCATTGGATTGGGACCTTATAAAGGGATTCATCGGGGAACACATCTGTGGACTCATACGGATATACAATGTTTGCGGCGTGAACGATGAGAGGGCCTGGGACCTCTTTTATGATATAATCTTTCTTGATCCAGTCACGACTTGCCACTTTTCACGATTCCAGCTGATGTGGCTGCACCTCAGGAGCAGGAGTTCACCTTTTCGGGAGTGGTGGGCTGCCTTCCGCTCATATATGGGGCAAATGTTTGACAAAACCCGCGATCAAATGCACAATTGGAGGTGAGACAACCCCCATGCCTTCGGACATCAAGTCGATCGCTCCAATCCACAGACAACCAGCTCGGGGTAGGTTCAATGCCCAGGCGAGCGTTTCTCTTGGTATAGTTGCGATGATCCAAGGGCAAAGATTGAGCCACCAAGCTGCCGGCAGTACAAGCCAGGCGACTTCCTGGCCGTTAGACCACTGAATTGGGATGAGATAATCAACGAGGATGATGATGATGACAACTGGGCGGATCCCGGAGCGCTGAGCTGTGGAAGGAGCCGTCGCAACCATCGCATTGACAATGATGACAGCGAGGGTGAGGAGGTCACGCAGGGCGGTGAGACGGGGACCAGGAAAGGGAAGGGTACAAAGGATGGGAAGGGGAAAGGGAAGGGGAAGATAACCAAGAAAGAGAAGGGGAAGGGGAAGGGAAACGGTAAAGGGAAAGGTATTGTTAAACAAACCCCAGGAGGAGATGATATCTCTCGTGCCGTTGCTGTGCAGTTGCAGAAGAGAATGTATGACGCAGACTCGGACACGGAGGGCTAACTAGAGCGGGTATATTTAGACCCAGAACCTTCGCCCGCTGTGTCAATATCCTCAGTTGATGATAATGACTATACCGAGTTGGACGGCGAATATGACTCAGAACTTGGCCCTGATGTGGATATGCGCATGGCCAATGATGTGGACACACCGATGACGTTGATTTAGACAGCGATGTTGATATGGAAAGGGATGGTGACATTGATGAGGAGGAAGGTGAAGAGAACGAAGATGAGAACGAGGTGGAGGAGGAGGATGAGGATGAGGAGGAGGATCAGGCGGAGGATGATGGCAAAGAACCTCGGACGCTTGGCCAGGGAGAGATGGTAAATACATTGGCTGACGATGTTGATACCATGGTATACGATCAGCCAATTGTGCTACCTGAGCAAGGCCAGATGATGAGCGAGAATACCCCACGGCCACAACCTCCGGCGCCTACCCCACGGCCACAAATCCCGGAGACTCGCCCACGACCACAAACTCAGGAGACTCATCCCCTCAGTGGGCTGGAGCATTAGGGGCTTGTGATGCTGCAAAAACCTCGCCCGGCGGTGCCAACTCTGCGCAAAGCTGAGGGAGCCGGAAACACGTTGGATGTGGATGTGAATGTGCATCATCAGCTGCTGATTGAATCGGCAGGTGGTGACAGTCTCCCCAATGTCCCTCTCCCCAATGTCACTCTCCCTGATGTCACTCTCCCTGATGTCCCTCTCCCCAATGTCCCTCTCCCCAATGTCCCTCTCCCCAATGTCATTATCCCTGAGGCATGCACAGATGGCTCGGTAGGCGAGGAGTGAACCAGTCCTCGCTTTGCAGAGGAGGCGATGGTTGTTGCATTCCAGTTAGGGTCGGGTTCTTGTCTTGTTTGTTTCCTTTGTCCTAATCAATTTATGTCAGGCATTTAGTGTTAGACGCGTCGCGAGGTTTTTGGATCGCTCAAGGTTAATTCTATTTATGGGTTTTGTCCTGGTTTTATTTTCGTTGGTTTCAGTTTATTCATAGTATTATGGGACATCGTGCATGCAGCATTGTTGCAACTCCTGGCGTGTAAGGAACCTCGTTGTGATGGTGTTGAGGCTCACTAAGTCAGCTGAAATTATCTTGAGCATACACACGAGGCTGCTCAGGCCCAGCATGAACTTTCGTCCCTTTTCTACACTGTATACTCCACTCCTTGCATGTCGTCAACAATGCGAGAGAAGACCCCTTTCCGTTTCCCCAAATTTTCATGCCGAAAGAAGTTCACCTCAGACAGCTGGCAACTTAAACATATCAAATTACACCATCCTGAACACCTTCAAGTTGCAAGCCAGAAAAATCTGACTATTCGCAGCACGCCCCGGCGCATTGAACCCGCCCAGCGTCCTGAATTCAATGCTTACAAAAATCAGTCAAAGACTTGGACGCGTTTCCCTACATCAAACGCGTTGAAAACATCGCAGACTCGGAGTCTCAACTACCGCCACCTCTGCCACGGACAGAAACATACCCCGGCGCCGGTGCTCAGCTGATCAATTACATTGCTGAGCCATGGGAACGCAATGCTCAGGGTTGCCTTGAGACGCACCTATAGATCAATTCCTACTACCCGTTTGCGACACATGAAGAGTACAAATATATCCTGTGTGGGATTAAGAAGAAGGGTATGAAGACGTACTATGACAACGTGCTGAAGGAAGAAAACACCACTCTGCGATTCCCAAGCTTCAAAAATGGAGATGGTGTCCAGAAGCTCGTGGCTAGCATACCAGATGATCAGGCTCTCGGGGAGTGGGAACTACACACTCTCAATGATATGAGACGGAATGACAATCACCAACGCCCTATCAAATACTGGAGTCCAGATAGCATCAACAGCATGAGATGGTTGATGCGGCAGCCAGCCTACGCCAAGCATCCCATTCTCGCCCCTCAGCGTTGCTTTGACAGCGATACGCCCCCGAAACGCCTCTACACCGAAATGCACACTGCGGACTGGTGGTGGGAGACACAGGTGAGGAGAGGTACTCGACGATAATAACGTGCTAAACGACGTTTAGCCAACACTCAGAGTGGAGGATACAGAGCATCCCTTAATCTTGATGTCCGACGGAACACATCTCTCGAATTTTGCTGGCGACAGGAAAGAGTGGCCTGTTTATATGACAATTGGCAATCTATGTTCGAAGATCCACCAGACGCCCTCAATGCACAGCGTCGTAATGGTCACTCTACTACAGATTCCAATCATGAACCACAATATTCATCAGAAGCGGCAGGATGAGCAGCGGCAAACAAACCGAGAGGTGCTGAACGAAGTACTCCGGCGGGTACTCCAGCCAATCACCCTTAGACAACATCCCAGCGCCAAGGGCGGGTATTACAATGTTCTCTGTGCCGATGGCAACTTCAGGCATTGCAAGCCGGTTTTAGCAGCATGGTTTGCAGATTGCCCTGAGTATAGCGACCTACATCATCTCGAGTGGCACGTCTGTTTTTGGTGCGAGTGTCCAAAGAAGAACTTGGAGATTATGTGCATCCTGACAAGCAACACCCCAGGCTGGATCACAACCTATATAGAACGTTCAGCAATGCCAACACTAAGGTAGCCGATGCTGAACTCTCGTCGCGCCATGTTCACCCAGGATTCAACGTGTTTCGACACATTTCCCTTATTGTGAGCGACCTCCCTAAGCCCGACCTCCTCCATACAATGCATATCGGCATGCTTGACCACCTCCAGAATTGGATTTTCCACTTCATGAAGATGCACGAACGGCTCAATAAGTACAATGCAATCTGGTTATCAGTACCTGCTTGCCATGACCTCACACCAAAAACTAAGTTATATGAGGAAGTTTCTCGACGGAATGGGAAGGAGATGAAGGAAATGAGTCGGTACCTGCTTGGAGTTGTAACCCAGTCTCTATGAGATGGAAGCCCCGCTCAGCGTCCCATATTCAATCGCGCAATTGAGTACACCCATGTATTGTTCGAATTCTATATGTATGCTCAATATAAATCTCACCATGATGCAACATTGAGCTACATGGAGGACGCCTTGCATCGTTTTCACACATTCAAAGATGTTTTCTTACTCGGGCGAGCCAGTGAAAAGGCGAAGGCCAAAGCCAATGTCCTGAGAACAGAACTCGTGAAGAAGCGAAAGGTAAACGAGGAATCAAATGCTGAAACTTGGACGCCGTCGAAGAAGCGGCGTGAAATGAATGCCTGGCGGGATTATATCAGCCATGAGATAGGTACTTCCAAGGAGTTAGATGCTGACTTCAACTTTCCGAAGATTCACTTGATGTCTCATTGGGCCGAACAGATTCGTTGATATGGAGCCTTGCAACAGCATTCTGCCGAGAGACATGAACAAGCACATAAAACCAACCTCAAGGACGGTTGGAAAGCCTCCCATCACAGTCTCAACTACCTGCCACAAGTAATTACCTTTCCACGTCGCATTCTCTGCTTCGAAATCAGAGAGCTCAATCTCCCAGCCCTCGCTCAGCGTTGGGAGAATAGCGCTGCTGCCTGCAAAGTCTTCCCTTCCGGTGCTGATCTGGCTGCCCCCGTTAGCTCTCATTGATATGCAAAGCCCGAAATCATGGGGCCCCAAAACCACTGTGATGGAAAGCATCCTGACGCTATGATCAAAGACTTCAGAGCATTACTCGACAATACACAAGACGCAACACACCGCGCGGCAATATAAAGCGGCATGCGGGAGTGCATAAAAAGCATAAAAGTCGTAACAAGACGTATATATCGGATGAACAACTGCACACAATGGAGCTCTGTATTTACCACGGTATTAAGTTTCAAGTTGAGTGTATAGAAGGTGAACTCATATCTCAGATGTGTCTATGCAGAGGAAGTCAGAGCTGGCGCGGAGGGGATCGATGGAACGACTGGGTGTGGGTTAAGCAACGCCCAGGGAGGTGTTATGGCGTGCTGAATGGGCGTCTGCCGTGGCAACTGCAACGACTATTCAAGATCAAGCTTCAAAACGAGGATGGAGCTTTCGTTTTGAATTAGTTAGCCCTGGCGATCACCAAAATACCTGAAAACTCGGGTACCTTGGATCCCGTCTCGAAATTTTCACATGTGAGAAAAGCACTGGCAGCCATTGCTTTGCAAGTTCTCAGGGTGGGAAACATCGTCGTCTGTGCGCACGTAATTCCAGAGATAGCTACTAGTAGTAAGACAGGAGACGGATGGAATGAGCGATGGATTGTTAATTGCCACATAGATCTGGCGACTTGGAATGATGTGTATAATTAGTAAAGAGAGAATCGCATTTTGCGCGCTGGTAGAAGGAACGCGTGGAGTGGTTTTCGCAGCGTCACCCATCGCATTGCACTCCCGATGCAAGTGCGTGCCCAATGAACTCATTCCTACGTATAGTCACAATTGGCCTTCAACACCAGAGTATTTGTTTAAAATAGGAGACCAACAGAGCGAGAAGAAACGGTGAAACAGCGATCGGAGGGCGATATGCAACGCGACGCGTGGTATTGAGGCCGGGGTGTCTCTGACAGCTCTGATGGAGCGCCTCCATTCTGACGGAGCCATTCCGCCCGGACGGAAATATTTTTTCCGGATGTGGTAGGTACTCTCTGTTTTGATCTGATGAACTATTGCCTTACACACTCCCATTTCGATTCCTGGCTGGCTAACATCTTAGTACATGTTTGTTAGATATCACCAATTCAGCATAACTACATCGGAATTAAATTTCATCCACTTGCCAGCTATGAATAATTGGCGAATACTAAGCGAGTCAGAGAGTCTGCAGGATCTCTGTGCTCTTGATGAATTGTGTTTTTCGGTATTTGTCAACCCAAATGAGATGTGAGAAGGAGTGGACTACATTGATACCCTGTATAGTTGATATCATTCATTTGCTTAGTCATATTATTCATATGATGTACCTGCATTTTAGTTTGAATTACTCACTATTTCTTTGGTTCCTTAATATAGCAAGGCAGAATGTATATTATGGAAGAAGATGATAGCTAGTATGATTCAGTAGTGATAATACACAATAATCTGTGTATCCTATTCACTGTTCAGCAAAGTCGATTGCTCATGTTCATTATGAGAGTCTCAGATCATGCCTGCAGTCCCCTGAATGAATATGTAGAAGAACCCAGACATCTGTTGGAGTTTGCATGTGATTTCTGTACTGGTTCAGTGACACTCCCAAGTTCGCCCAAAGTTCTCTCCGGCACTCCAATGTATTTCCAATCTTATAATAATCTCCCCCATGGTACTCCTGTATCAGTCATGAGAGATCCTAGTGACTCCGAAAGCTGTCCGTAATGTGCTCCCCAAGTCTAATACTCTTCTACAATTTATGCTTCTAAGCTTACACTCCACATCCTCTCAGACACTCCTGCCAGCTCCAATTGACTATAATACATTTTTTTGATAGCTGCATTTACTGATTTGTCCACAGCATGTACTGGGTCAACCATAATCACTGCCTCCCTAGTATCAACCATGCCTACTGAGTTCACAGCATCCACTGTATCCACTGCATTCACTGCATCCGCTGGGTTCACCTTGTCTACCGTATCCGCGGGGTCCATCATGTCCACTGCATCCACTGCATCCACTGCATCCACTGCATCCACTGCATCCACTGCATCCACTGCATCCACCTTGTCCACTGCATCTACTACATCCACTGCATCCACCATATCAAATGTATTCTTGACATTGATTTTGGCCATGACATCAGCTACATTGGGAGAGAAGAACTCAGATGCTTCTGGATGCTCCCTGTGACTAAAATACATTTTACTAATATGACTTTTACTGTACTATGTTATGACATCACCCTACCTTCTAATTCCCCTCCAATAATATAAATTATTTTGTATACTGCCACCATTTTCTTAAATCTGCTTGCCTTACTTAGTCAACTGTTCTATATTGGATGTTCCTTAATTCCCCTCCAGAGTGTCATAATGTTCTCACATTGGAATATCGCAACTCTCCTAGGACAGGATTTTTAGGTCCGAAATTGACAACACCCTAGATCATTCACAACGACCTGACTATCAATAGCTGTGGCATATTGGGTGGGCAGATGATTGGTTACTAGACCACACTTGTACCGGTGCTCGCTGTGCGTGAGAAGTCAGTCTTGTTCATCGTAGCTGTTCAAAGTGGTTGGGTAGGGTGTGCTGTCCTCTGAGACTCTATTCATTGAAATCGCTACGGTTTCATAACCAGAAACATATCCTCTTTAGCATGTTGAAAAGCTTCGATAACTAGCTTAAAACATCCGAAAATGGCAAGTTCCACTCTAGAAGGGGGACTACTAGCGGTGCTGATGCTGAGTGATGTCGAAGGGTTAATCAATAAGATACACTTGCCTCTGGAGGGAGACAAGCGGATACACCGGGAAGGTCGGTGGTGAAGCCAAAGTAAAACTGCAATCGCACGAAAGAGGGAAAGTCTTGGCAAAACCAGGAGGAGAGGTATATGTATTTAAATCAGGTTGCACAAATGTATTCATGAAGAGCGGTAGTTTATAACAGAGTGGGTACCGATTCGATTTCTACAATTACTCAGCGTCCTTCAACCATTTATAAACTACCGAAAAGTCCTTGGACCCTTCCTTCTTCAAGACCTCATCATAAACTTCTTGCGCCTTCTGTGCCATTTTCAGCTTTGCCCCACACTCCTCAGCTGCCTTGACAGCCAACCCAAGGTCCTTTTTCATCAACGCCACTCCAAAACCTCCCTCGAAATCCCGCAGCTCATTGTCAACAGGATTATTAACTTCAGAGCTCCAACATTTGCCGGAGCTTGAATTGATCACACTCTTGAGAACATTCTTGTCTAACCCAAGCTTCAAACCCATTTGCATAGCTTCAGCCACTGCAATGTTCGAAATGGCGAGGAGGTAATTGTTGGCCAGCTTCGCAGCAAGACCAGAGCCAGGTCCCCCGCAATTCAAGATCCGGGAACCCATGAGCGATAGTATAGAGTTGACACGTGGAATCATATCCTTGTGACATCCGAGCATGAAAGTGAGAGTCCCAGCAGACGCTCCTACCACACCACCGGAGACGGGTGCATCGATGAGGATCCCATTGAGAGCAGAGCTACTTGAAACAATGCGAGAGGTAGCAAGTGAGGTGGTAACATCAATAGTGGATGAATCAATGAAGAGGCGTTGAACACCAGAAGACAGTGAAGGTGGTGAGGACGATGTAATAGCTGAAAAGACTGACGAGACATGGGCTGGTTCGGGAAGCATCGTAATAATTGTTTCCTATTTTCGACAAGCGTCAGTCACAACAGCTCCAGAGTATTTGTAGTGATTTCAACGAGTGTTATAAAGAGGAGGAAATAGTTGGTATCAGAGGATTGGCTTAATTGAAATCCTAATCATCAAAAGAGAATCGTCCGAAGACGACCAACTTAGAACTGTTCATAGGTATTTTTGGGAAAATTTCACATTCATCATTGTGAACTCCCTCTTGATCAATAACAAATCAACTTTAAAAAACTTACACTATGCTCAACCACTTCTTCAACATTAGCAGCAACCTCAACGCCAGTGCTAAACTTCTGGCGGAATTCCTTGGTAGCAGCCTCGTTGATATCGTAGACGTACAACATATCACCCTCAGGCAACTTCGTTCGTAAATTAGACGCCATGGGACCTCCCATCTTCCCTAACCCAATAAATCCATACTTCACATCTCTAGGCGTCGTTGTGGAGAACAGTCGACGGCAACGCGGAATACATCTATAATGGAGGAGCGCAATAATGGTGAAGTGCTTCATCGTCACGAATTGAAGCCGTGAATAGGTTAGACGGTGTTCAGCCAATGGATAGGTAAGTAGATAAGTGTGTTCAGAGGTGGTGCAAGCCGTTGAAGGCCGAGCAGAGCCGACGTAGTGTTACATAGTAGTCAGTGAGATAGACTTCCCCGGAAAGATGGGAGCGCGTATCCAGCGGATGAAAGGCAAGACGTTGAGAAGTAGTAGTGTAGATGTTGAAAAACCGAGGGAAGCCGTCCTCTTTTGTAGTCTCAAATGTTGATAAGTCCTCTTTTGTAGCATGGGTACTGCGAAAATAATTTCGCCGACACTTGCGGCCCAGAGCAGTCACATCTGTCGGTACAATACGAAGCAAGCAACGTCGGCAGAGGGCTTGGATACGGCGTGGCTACGCACTAGCGAGAAAATGCCGTATGACAGACTAGGCTGTATACCTAAAATCCTCAACTTTATAAGATGTTGCTCCCAACGAGAATAGTGTGTAACTCCATTTAAAAAAAACGAGAAATAAGAACCGAGAGCAGAGTGCATGACAGTCGTTTTACAGACTGAGCCAGAGACCGAAAGTCGAGGAATAAGATAAAAGATACTACTCCTCCCATATACTTGGAATGTATGGGAAAGCGAGAAACAATAATCAAGAAAGCAAACACATAACACCCCGACAATGGACGGACCCATCCCAGAACCTGGACCAGATGCCTTCCATCAAAAAGAAACCAAAACAGAGTGTAAACAAGTTAAAAGGAATAAAAACGTTAGAAACAATATAATCAGCCATGAGAACAGCACAAGAAAGGGAAAAATTAACATCATGAAACAACAATTTGCCTACAAATAGTACCCACCCATACAGCCAGATAGCCCAATTCCAAAACCACACCGAGAAAGATGTGTCTAACGCATCGCATACCCATGAAACTCCACTTGACATATTTTGAATCCCAGCCATTTGTACCGTTGTTACAGTACATACGGAAGTAGAGCCCTGCATGCACTCCGTTAGTGCAGTCTGAGGTTAAGAAGGGTGCTCGTTTACCCTATGGCCAAAGTAGCCGAAAGTCCAAGCAACGCCCTATTCTTGACTTTTTCTTTTCGCAGCTGGGCCTCGAGAACTTTTGCTCGCTTGGCTTTCCTTGTCTCCGCCTCCGTTCTATCGCCTTCCAACTCTTCATCTTGCTCTTCTGCATCATCGACTTCATCCACCTTCCGCTTCCCAGACGGTGTAGATTCACTATCAAGTTTCCGTGCCTCAACAACCATCTCACGAGCCTTCATAAGCATCTCCTCAGTGCTCTCTGCAGATGGAGGCCCTCCTACAGTTGGTAATTCAACCTTGACATGAGTGGTCTTAATTTCCATATCCCCATTTGTCTCAACCGCCTCATCAACTTCCACCTTTACCATATGTTCTCTTTTGACGGGGGTTGTTGCGTTGGGAACGTTCATCAGCCCACCATTCGTGAGAGCCGTTGATGCGAGAACCGTTGACTCGGTAGTGGTGATGGTGGAAGTTTCTTCTCTTTCGAAGATTGGTGTGACTTCTTTCTTTAAAGGGCTGTCCTTCGCAGCTGTCGCCTTGGATGCACGAGACTTTCGGGGAGTCATCACTCGCTTTCCTGGAGACATAGAACGGGTAGATCGCCTGCGGGTTCCAGTAGATGGCGGTGCAGATGACGTAACTGAGCCAGCGTCTGATTCAGCAGGACGAAAGAATGGCGGGGGAGGAGTAATGCCACGCTTGCGATGATCTGAGGGAACTGGTGGCTCGTTGTCAAGAAGTGCTTCAATCCAAGGTTTTATACCGTAGCTGTGAGATGTCAGTGATTCGCTCGCTGCAAGAATTGTTGGGTGAGGTGGATGCGTACTCTTCGGCCAGAGTCAGAGCTGTTGGCGTATTAGCACAGAGCTTATTCCAAAGTCATGTCGTCATTTAGCATAAGGACGAACTCACCATCCATGGGTGTGACCCATATATTCCCCTGGGCGTCAGCATAATGGTCAGTCCACAGTCGATTGGGCGATTTGCGATATACGCTTACAGCTGTTTCTTCTTTGGACGTATTCTTGAAGTTAGACTTCACGTACTGCTTTTCCGCTTCTTCGTCTATCTTTCTTGCGTAGGGGAAAGACGCCTTGAACCTAAGCGCTCCCCAACACATGACGTCAATTCTCCTCCTTCTGCTTAAAACTGGCTCACTCCTCCAGACATCAAGGAGTCCCGACAAACATCTGAACGGGAACAGAAAGATGCTGGAGACGAACACGCAACGTCAGGACTGAAGATTACTGACATTCCAGTTGCGCTTATGAATCCGTCTTTACTTCTGCGCATCAGAAAATACGACTCAGGCGCGCCGCTTCCGAAAAGCTCTTGATCCTCAAGGTTTGGTGGAAGCGATATACGCAAGTGCACATAACTAAAGGGACCGTGACCGGCGATTTTCTCCCCGAGGTTTGTTTGTCCCAACCGGCGAATTTCAACCAGCTCTTGGACTGCCGCGAGTTGTCAGCTAATGATGCATGCACGACGAAGGCGCCGATTGCGCATAAGGGGTATCTGGAGTATGTACAAGGTGGTGGGTTTTTGAGGACCGGGTTGATACGCGCAGGGAGAGCGCGCTGTTCTCCGGTAAGACGCATAGTATCTATCAATCCGACAAATCGAGAACAAAAGATACGCGATGAAAACACGTATAGGTTGGACTGATGGGCGGATCCGAAGTGAGTAACTGAGTGATATAAGTACTAAGTAGCTAAGAGAAGCAGGCAGGTGTCTCTCTCGGGAACGTTTATCAGTTGTTTCGAGAACGGAAGAGGGGTGACAGAAATAAAAGGACGGGGTCAGTCTCGGTCTTTGCTGCCTAAGAGGAAGATATGTGGAGACAAGAACAAGAACAGCTGGCAGGGTCCATGGTGGTAGAGATCTGTGGGCTGGGGGCTGGTTCTACGACAAAATACTGGACGTCAGCGCGTCCAATGGACTAATTAGGGGACTTAGGGGGTACTAAATTGGAGCAAATTACCGTCTACGGCTAGCGCTGCCGTTGGACTTCAGGTTCCCCACCAACTCACCAGAGCAGCCACTAGATTCTAGTTCTTCACTTGACTAGACTTTCACCACAAGCGCCAGCCAGCTAGTTGGGTTCCTGAAGCATTGAGTGATGTTTTGGGGCGAGAGACGGGGGAAAGAGTCCTGCGAGTTACTGATGCCGATATGATGCAGACACCACTTCCTTCGTAGTGCTGGTTGTGCGGGAACAGTAGATTCATTGCTGTTGCGGGGCTCTGACTACCGGAATGCTCAATCAATGCAAAATAGTATGCCTGGCAGATCGATGCAGATAGCGCAAGGGACTAAACTGAACTCCTCCTCCTCTTGGCCTCGAATCAGGCTCTCAATTGCACTAAGATGAAAACGTAATTGACAAAAAGGGAATAGCGTTGTGAGGGAATGGAATTGTGAGAGCCTGGAGACATTGCTCCACACAAAGTTCACAGGTCAACCCGGTGAAAATTTCAACACAATGGGGTTGGACTGGATTTGCATGGAAAGAAGAGTTTAGGGTAAAGAAAATACAGTTTATATGGGGTGCTAAGTAAGTCAGGCAAAATTTGTGGTGTAAAGCGAACAAGAGTGATTGGGTCAAGCTGGCAATGACCCAGATCAAGCTGGCAACGACCCGGATCAAGTTGGATCAGCTTCATGTTAAGGCTGCAGTGAGTGCCGATGTGGTGAAATTTTTTTAAAAAACTCAGCATTGACTCAGGTAGATGTAAACTAATACCCCCCAAAAGCTCAGCTCTCTGGAGGTAATTTGAATTTTTGGTGGGGTGATGTCTCCAGGCCCTTTCACCTCACTTTTCTTCATGATCTCAATTTGGAACACTCACCATTTCGGTTAGTATGAAATCACGTGAGATCAAGGGCCGGTGTTCGAGGCCAGCACCCTCTTGCCTTGGGCAATTACAGCAACGTAACACGACAAAGAGCAGACTGCTCCCTTCAACCTCAACCTCAACTCCACTCCCTCTCCCATAATCTCTCCAGCTCAATTCATCTGAATCTCTACATCTTGACTTTGTAAACATGTCTGGACACGCTGATGACGAACTCAAGCCCTCTACCACTGAAGGGTAAGCCATGCTGTCTATGCTTTTCTGTAGACATAGCACGATCAGCTTTACGGACTTCATCCGTCCCATGTCCGCGTTCCTTATGGTACTGACTAATATCTCTACATCTTTCAGGTACAAGGTTGGTGAAAAGAAGTCTGTTGCTGAATACGCAAAGCTAGGTCAGTTTCCATGCCAACACGTATCGGCAAAAAGCCCCACTAACCAGTGTACCACTCAAATAACAGACGCAGAAGACGAGTCGCTCGCTCGTTGGAAGGCCTCTCTCGGAATCGGTGCTACAACTACCAGTTCTATCAGTGAGCCAGGCGACAACCGTACCGTATGTCTCCGCTCAGTAGCCATGCGGTGGTGAACACTGACCTAACCCACTTAAGGTTGTTATCCTTGAGCTTGCTCTCCTTATCGAGGGTCGACCTGACGTTGTCATCGACCTTGACCAACCGGATGCCGTTAAGAACCTCGAAAAGACTCCGTTCACCATCAAGGAGGGTGCTGAATACCGGATGAGAGTCAAGTTCAGAGTGCAGCACGAAGTTATCTCCGGGCTAAGATACCTTCAACTAGTCAAGAGAAAGAAAATCACCGTCGATAAGTCTGACCAAATGATGGTGAGCTTCCGCGACAGAACAAACACGGGCAATACTAGATATTAACAGTTAGACAGGGAAGCTACCCTCCCAACACTAAGGAAAATCCGTTCTATGAGAAAACCTGTATGGATTCTCCCCTCTAGCTTCTGCTCCTTTCCCCGATGTTTTCATTACATCTTAATCCGAAGCCAAGTTAATCTTACAATCACTAGTCGCCGAAGAGGATGCCCCATCTGGTATACTATATCGTGGTACCTACGATGCACTCAGCAAGTTCATGGACGATGACCAGAAAGAACACTTGTCATTTAAGTGGACTTTCGAGATCAAGAAATCTTGGGAATAAGCGGAGAATTTTCTTTGGGGTTACGTCTCTTTCTCTTGTTTTATGCATTCTCATACCTTCTTGTTGAAAGTAATGATTCTAAGTGCACCCCGTATTGAGGCTTTTCGTTGCGTTTGATATATCATTTTGTTACCTTTTGGATATGGTAAATCCCCGTCTAGATGTCCCGCTAACGGGCTGGTGCGGTTCAAGTCGATGGTGATACGTTATGATGCTCAGTACCGTTGTGGCTTCTTTCCTTGGCGTATGGGTATCTAATAGGAACTCATCCCTAAGTTTCGAGGCTACGCGCCCTAAGATCTGATTTAGACGTCATATCCCCCTAGATGGCCTCCAACAGTGCTGGGGATATGTTTTGTTCCCAATCCCTTGACAGATCCTGCGGATGACTTCAAGAGCTGTAATTTTACCAATCTCTTGCCCACAGGCTGAGGCTCAGACTGAAGCGGGGAGGAAACGAAGCAGGAAAGGTGCTAGATGTGCAACCATCAGTTAAGGTGAACTTTGTGGTATTTCGCCTCAGCACCCTCCCCCCCCCCATCGTCCTCTGTCCTGCTCATTGGCACTCCACTATCAGTCTCAAGCTTGCTGTCCAGATGTAAGTCCCACCCGTCTGACACCCTCGAAGGGTATTTCATCCACAAGTGCCAAACACTTAGGCCTGTCTCTGGAGTAAACCATTTGAATTTGAAGATAGAATACTCAATGCACATCTCTTTTTGCTGTATTGTGGGTTGCACGGAGACAAGGACTCTCGGGAGGCTTCTTGAAAACTATTGGTCTTAAGTACTAAAGATTACCTGGAAGGCATGGACCCAAATTAGATAGAAAGCGAGTGATAGGCAATGCTGAGCAAATTTGAGCCGCAACAAAGAGAAGAAATTTCCAGTCACATGATTTTTGTCATGTGGGAAACACCTATGATCAAACTTCCAAGCATTGTGGTAATGTGATTATGGAGCCTCATTGCTTTCAGAGTTGGTTATTAGGATTTCTTATGTTAATTTTAAAATGGTTTAAATGTATAAAGCAAAAAAATTTGTATTTCTGGCTGTGGCTATCGAGGAATTAGATAACTGAGTAACTGCCAACAAAAGTAAATGGGAGATTAATAAAAAGTAGCTGGAAATGAGAGAAGTTTGTACAATAAAAACTTACACAATTACTTTTACCATATTAACATGAATTTCACAGCAGGAGTAACTCAATAATTAATTATATTTAAGTGTAAATATTGTATCTACAAAGTCACTTAGAGTGTAAACACACTAAAATGTTAATTCAATAGAAATTGTGTGTAAATAATTTTAATATATAGTTAAATGATTGGTTTGTAATGTATGTAATTTAGTTCTCTACTTTTATATTATTTTGTTATTATAATCAACTATTCTTCTACTGTAATAGTAACAGTTTCTACTGTGAAAATAACTATCTATTATATATCATTGATACAGATATCATTTTATAGTCAGCTACAAAGGAACTTCTTATAATATAATCTTCAAGTGTGTTCTAATTATATTACATTTATCTACTTGGAGATATCATGAGCATGTTTTTCTGCAAAATCAATTCTAATTGATACCAGTCTCCAGTAGTATATCATAGAAATTAGAGAGTAAATATATAATTATCTCATTTGTACAAGAATTATACTCCAGAATCAATTTCTAACAAGTCACAGAGAGATTTGACAAACTAATATGATATTAAGGAGTACTGTAACTGTCACGGCGCAGTTGGCAGATGACCAAATAATATATACAAAGGAGTGGCTGGGGGGGGGGAAGAGGAAAGGAATGTGGTGTCATAGAAAGACGACGATGTTGGGGAATGCAGAGATAGTGTAAGAATGTGGTGAGACGGTGGCGGTATAAATACTTAGGATATAGAAGTGGTTTGAGGTAGTGTGATGTCCGGCAATGAGACATGGTTGTACTGATAAGAGTTGTGCAGATGGTGTATAAAATCATGTGGAGATATCAGCAAAATGTATTTTAGTCACTGGAAGACTCCAGGAGTGTCTGAGAGGATGTGGAGTGTAAACTTAGATGCATCAATTTCAGGAAAGTATCAGACATTACGAGGACATTCCGGCCAGCCTTCGGCGTAACTGGGATCTCTGATGACTGGTACAGGAGTACCATGGGAGTGATCGTGAGAGGTTTGGGAATACCTCTAAGTGCCAGAGAGAACTTTGGGTGCACCTGGAAGCGCCGAGGACAATCCTGGGAGCACCTGGGAGCGCCGGCAACAAGTCTGGGAGTGCCTCGAATCACATTAGAGCAGGCTGGGAAAATCATCATTTTCACTGGGAATGCTGCTGGTGCGCCTGGAAATCATAGCTACTACTTATTGTGCATCAATTTTTAGACCTCATGTATTCAGTTTGTATTCTCATCTATGTATCTATGTATCTATATAGCTACCCATCTCCATACGGTATATCTGCACTGTGGCTGCAGGTGGTGCATGAGAGCAATTCGAGGTGTGCCTGAAAATGACGATCAAGTGGAATAAGAGATACACTTCGAGGCCGTGACCGAGCGAGTTTGGAGGTGCACTTGGAGGGGTAATCGAGCGTATTTGGAGATACGCTTGGAGGCCGTGATCGAGTGAACTTAGAGATGCACTCCGAGATCGTGATTGAGCGAGTTTGTAGATGTACTTGGAGGCAGTAATCTAGCAAGTTTGGAGATACACTTCGAGGCCATAATCAAGGGAGATTGGAGATGCACTTGGAGGCTGTCATCGAACAAGTTTGGAGATATGCCCTTGGAGGCCGCGATTAAGCGAGTTTGGCGGCCGTGACCGAGCGAGTTTGGAGATGTACTTGGAGGCCGTAATTGAGCAAGTTTGGACTAGTACTTGGAGGCCGTCGATGGACGGCGCATTGGGTGCTGAGACTCTTTTCATCAGTTAGTTAACTCGCAACCAGGGGACGGTGACAAGGCGACTTTACCAATGAGCTCTCACGGAGAGCAGTTTTGATGGCGGTTGATCATGTAGGAAGGCACGCCGGTTTGCTGAAGCTACATTCAGGGGTCAAGTCGTAATCATGAGAATGAAGGGAAGCCAAACTATCTTGGGTAGATGTTCAACTCAGTGTCAACTCATCATCATGACATGGAGAGATTGAGAGGGATGACTTGACTTTGTGTTCTGCAATGATGGTAGAGTTATGGACGAGAAAGAGAGAGATGGGGGATGAAGATGAGAACGATGTGGAGGATACGAGCAGATATGAGAAATCAGGGGCACGACATGCTTCATTGGGTTGGGAAGACCTCGTATCGGTGTAACTACATTCCGGATCAGGACTCGTCCCTGCCGTATTGGCGATGGTAAATTAACTCGCACACGAAATTCTCTTAAGTCCCAGTTTCTCATGCTGATCTGCCCCATCTCTTCTCATCTCTCTCCTTCTCATCCTCAAGTGTACCGCCACCTAAGAACTTGAAGTTATGTCATCCCTCTCTATCTCTCCATGCCATAAATCACGAGTTCACACTGAGTACAGCTTACACCGAGTACAGCATACACTGAGTACAGCATACACCAAGTACAGCATACACCAAGTACAGCATACACCGAGTACAGCATACACCGAGGACGGCATACACTGAGCACAGCATACACCTACTACAGCATACACCGAGTACAGCATACACCGAGTACAGCATACACCGAGTACAGCATACACCGAGTACAGCATACACCGAGTACAGCATACACCGAGTGCAGCATACACCGAGTACAGCATACACCGAGTACAGCATACACCGAGTCCAGCATACACCGAGTACAGCATACACCGAGTACAGCATACACCGAGTACAGCATACACCGAGTACAGCATACACCGAGTACAGCATACACCGAGTACAGCAT
>Ga0307514_10000536_pt1 | contig 73910 bp, 89 predicted proteins | sample 16_EM_MG_FD_203088 | JGI IMG/M metagenome (GOLD analysis project Ga0307514, IMG submission 203088) | Populus trichocarpa ectomycorrhiza microbial communities from riparian zone in the Pacific Northwest, United States - 16_EM | ecosystem: Host-associated > Plants > Roots > Unclassified | place...
GGTGTATGCTGTACTTGGTGTATGCTGTACTTGGTGTATGCTGTACTTGGTGTATGCTGTACTTGGTGTATGCTGTACTTGGTGTATGCTGTACTTGGTGTATGCTGTACTCGGTGTATGCTGTACTTGGTGTGAACTCTTGATCATGGCATGGAGAGATAGACAGCGATGATTTAACTTTGTGTTTTCAGGTGATGGTACAGTTGGGGACAAGAAAGAGAGAGATGGGCAATGAAGATGGGAACGATGTGGAGGATACGAGTGGATATGTGAAATCAGGGGTACAACTTGCCTGATTGGGTTGGGAAGACCTTGTATCGGTGTAATTACACACCGGATTGGGACTGGTATCTGCTGTAACGGGGATGGTTACTTGACTCGCACACGAAATTCTCTGAAGTCCCAGTTTCTCAAGATGATTTCCCCAATATCCTCTCATCTCTCTCTTTCTTGTCCCCAACTCTACCATCACCTGAAAACACAAAGTTAAGTCATTGCTTTCTATCTCTCCATGCCATGATCAAGAGTTAACACTGAGTACAGCATACACCGAGTACTGCATACACTGTATACTGCATCATCCAAAGATTGACTGTCTCCTGCTCCCAGCCAGTCTCTCATCTCGCGGCAGACCATGTTGTACTCAACTCTCTACATTCCCACAATTACGAGTTAATCAATATATAGAGTCTCAGCTCCCGTCGCACCTCACTCCCAAACTACAGCCTCCAGATTGACTGCTTCCAAGTACTCCTCCAATCTCGCTCAATCATGGCCTCCAAGTGCATCTCCAAACTTGCTCAATCACAGCCTCCAAGTGTATCTCTAAACTCGCACCATTACGGCCTCCAAGTACATATCTCCAAACTCGCTCGATCATAGCCTCGATGTGCATCTTCATACTCACTTGATCAAGTCCTCCAAGCGCATCTCGAAACTCACTCGATCACATCCTCCAAGTCCATTTCCAAATTCGCTCGATCATGGCCTCAAAGTGCATCTCTAAACTCGCTCGATCATGGCCTCCAGGTGCATCCCTCAACTTGCATGATTATGGCCTCCAAGTGCATCTCCAAACTCGCTTGATCACAGCCTCCGAGTGAATCTCTGAACTCACACGATCACTTCCTCCAAACTAGCACGATTGTGGCCTCCATGTTCATCTCCAAACTCGCTTGATCATGACCACCAAGTGTATCTCTAAACCTGCCCGAGTACGTCCTCCAAGTTTGCACAATCACGGCCTCCAAGCACATCTTGAAACTCGCTCGATCACATCAGCAAAATGTATTTTAGTCACTGGAAGCCTCCAGGAGTGTCTGAGAGGATGTGGAGTGTAAACTTAGATGCGTCAATTTCAGGAGAGTATCAGACCATAGGAGGGCATTCCTGCCGGCCTTCAGAGTAACTGGGAGCGCCGACGACAAGCCTGAGAGCACCTGGGACCGCCGGCGACAAAGCTGGGAGCACCTCGAATCACAGTAGAGCAGTCTGGGAAACACTCATCTTCTTTGGGAACGCTGCCGGTGCGCCTGGAAATCATAGCTACTACTTATTGTTCAACGATTTTTAAAACTCATGTATTCAGTTTGTATTCTCATCTATGTATCTATGCATCTATATAGCTACCCATCTACACACGGTATGTCTCGACTGGCTGCAGGTGGTGCTTGAGAGCAATTCGAGGTGCGCCTGAAAATAACAATCGAGTGACCTCAGAGATACACTCTGAGGCCGTGATTGAGCCAGTTTAGAGATACACCTGGAGGTTGTGATCGAGTGAGTTTGGAGATGCACGTGAAGGTCGTGATCAAGCGAGTGTGTAGATGCACTTGGAGGCTGTAATCGAGCGAGTTTGGAGATACACTTGGAGGCAGTGATCGAGCGAGTTTGGAGATGCACTTGGAGGTCGTGATCGAACGAGTTTAGAGATGCACTTGGAGGCCGTGATCAAGCGAGTGTGTAGATGCACTTGGAGGCTGTAATTGAGCAAGTTTGGAGATACACTTGGAGACCGTGATTGAGCGAGTTTGGAGATGCACTTAGAGGCCGTGATCAAGCGAGTGTGTAGATGCACTGGGAGGCTGTAATCGAGCGAGTTTGGAGATACAGTTGGAGGCCATGATCTAGCGAGTTTGGACGAGTACTGGGAGGCAGTCGATGGGCGACACGCCGGGTACTGAGGCTCTATTCATCAGTTAGTTAACTCGCACCGTGGGAATGTGACAAGGTGACTTCACCTTTGAGCTCTCATGGAGAGCTGGCAGATGGCAGTCGATCGTGTAGGGAGGCATGCCGGAAGCTGAAGGTACATTCAGGGGTCAACTCGTAATCATGAGAATAAAGGGAAGACAAACAATCTTGGGTGTATGCTGTACTCGGTGTATGCTGTACTCGGTGTATGCTGTACTCGGTGTATGCTGTACTCGGTGTATGCTGTACTCGGTGTATGCTGTACTCGGTGTATGCTGTACTAGATGTATGCTGTACTCGGTGTCAACTCATGATCATGACATGGAGAGATAGAGAAGGATGACTTAACTTTGTGTTCTGCGATGATAGTAGAGTTGTGGACGAGAAAGAGAGAGATGGGGGATGAAGATGAGAATGATGTGATTACGAGCAGATATGAGAAATGAGGGGTACGACTTCCCTCATTGGGTTGGGAAGCCCTCATATCGGTGATATTACACGCCAGATCGGGACTGGTACCTGCTGTATCGGGGATGGTAAATTGACTCTTACCCGAAATTCTCTTATGTCCCAGTTTCTGATGACGATTTCCTTCGTACCCTTTCATCTCTCTCTTTGTTGCCCTCAATTCTACCATCACCTAAGAAACCGAAGTTAAGTCATCCCTCTCTATTTCTCCATGTCATAATTAAGAGTTAACACCGAGTACAGCATACATCGAGTACAACATTCACGGAGTACAGCATACACCGAGTACTTCATACACGGAGTACAGCATACACCGAGTACTGCATACACCGCATACTGCACCATCCCAAGATCGACTGTCCCGCTCCCAGCCAGGCTCTCATCTCTTGGCAGACCATGTTGTACTCAATTCTTTACATTCGCACAATTACGAGTTAACCAATGAATAGAGTCTCAGCTCCTGTCGCACCTCCCTCCCGAACTACCACCTCCAGATTGACCACCTCCTAGTACTCCTCCAATCTCGCTTGATCATGGCCTCCAAGTGCATTTTCAAAGTGGCAGAATTATGGCCTGCAAGTTCGCACGATTACGGCCTCCAAGTGCATCTCCAAACTCGCTCGATCACAGCTTCCAAGTGAATCTCCAAACTCGCTCGATCACGGCCTCCAAGTCTATCTCCAAACTCGCTCGATAACAGCCTTCAAGCGTATCTCCAAACTCGCTCGATTACGCTCTCTAAGTGCATCTCCAAACTCGCTCGTTCACAACCTCCAAGTGTATCTCCAAACTCGCTCGATTACAGCCTCGGAGTGCATCTCTAAGCACACCTGATCACGGTGTGATGAAACGGTGGAGCTAGCAGGCAGAGAGCCCATCATCAACACTCCGCCGCACCTCGCATGGTATCGGAAGGGAATTCATGAGAAAGAGCGGTTGTAGCTCGAGGAGCGTAGGAACAGGGTGAGAGGATATGAAGGCATACCCGGGCATGATGAACAGCACAAATTGCGTGGATCTACAAAGCTCGGCAAGAGCGCATGAGACCAAAAGCTGGGAAGGATAGAGTGTGTATTTCGTATGATGAGATGTCTATCTACCCCGAGTCTCCCAAATATATGCTGCCTGTCACTGAGTCCATCTCCGTTATCCCTGTATCTCCGTATGTATATATATAGAGAGACTTAGATAATACATACCATATTATGATGTAGTGAATCTTGTGACTGTAACAAAGACCAATATGATCAATGAAATGCCTTGTGGTTATGGAACCCTAAGACCCACTGGTGTGAGAATACGGCACCAAGTCTCCCGCAGAGTTTGTGGTCTCAGCTGCTCTCGAAGTCTCCCGCAGACCTGGGCAGAGGTTTCAGTAGCCCCAAAATTCGATTATCCTAATAGTCAAATCTCGTAGCATCCTGAATGTACCTCCATCGCTGCAGGTGCTTTCAGGAGCACGTGAGAATGCTCTTGCAGAGTCTGAGTGCACTTTGCAAAGCTCCAGGGGGGGCTGGGAGCATCTGGAAGTACTTAGAAGTACTGGCGAGGGCTACCGGAGTGTCTGGGAGGTTTGCATATGGCTTCCGGACTGAATTACATTTTGCTGATGCACAGCCCCCAAGTGTATCTCCACACTGGCTCGATTATGGCCTCCAAACTTGCATGATGATGGCCTCAGAGTGCATCTCCAAGTTCACTTGATGACGGGGTGGTGAAACGGTGGGGCTAGAAGGCAGATAGCCCATCATGAACACTCCGCCATACCTTGCATGGTATCGGAATGGAATTCGTGAGAAAGAGCGGTTATAACTCGAGGAGCATCGGAAGAGTGTGAGATGATATGAAGGGATATACCCGGCCATAATGTAGCACACAAATTGCATGGATCATCGAAACTGCGGCAAGAGTGCATGACACCAAGAGCTGGAAAAGATAGAGTATGTATTTCGTATAATGAGATGATATCTATCTACCCCGGGGTCTTCCAAATATATACCTCCTGTCGCTGAGTCCATCTCCATTATCCCCGTATCCCCGTATGTGTACATATAGAGAGACTTAGATAATACAATAATGTAGCGAATCTTTTGACTGTAACAAAGACCAATATGATCGATGAAATGCCTTGTGGTTATGGAACTCTAAGAACCACTGGCTGGTGTGAGAATATGGCACCAAGTCACCCGCAGAGCTTGTGCAAAGGTCTCAGCAGCTCTTGAAGTCTCCCGCAGACCTGCGCAGCGATCTCAGCAGCTCCAAAATTTGACTATTCTAATAGTCAATCGCGTAGCATCCTGAATGCACCTCCATTGCTACAGGTGCTTTCAGGAGCACGTGAGAATGCTCCTGCAGAGTCTGAGAGCACTTTGCAAAGCTCCAGGGGAGGCTGGGAGCATCTGGAAGTACGTAGAGGTACTGGTGAGGGCTACCGAAGTGTCTGGGAGGTTTGCGTAAAGCTTCCAGACTGAATTCAATTTTGCTGATGTGTCCGAGATTTCATGGATTGATGCAGTTGCGTGGATCCTCAATACTGGGTAGTAGCATATCTTTCCACCCGATTTCTACGCTCCTCGAACCAGAACCGCTCTTACTCATGAATTCAGTTTGGATGCCATTAATGGACGTGTCCAGGTGCTCTTCCAATTATTCTCGAGTACCATCTGCAGCCAGATTGACCATATGTATATATCTAGAGAGACTGAAATAATCCATGCCATATTATAATATAACAAAGACGAATACGATAAGACGAAATGCCTTGTGGTTAAATAAGAACCAGTACTGTAAGAATACAGCACCAAGTCTTTCACAGAAGCTGCGCAGCGGTTTCGACATCTCTCAATGTATCTCGCAGAGCTGCGCAGCGGTGTCAGCATCTCTTGAAGTCTCCCGCAGATCTGCACAGAAGTTTCAGGAGCCCCAAAATGTGACTATTCTATAAGTCAAATCCTGTGGCACCCTGAATCCACCTCCATAACTGCAGGTGCTTTCAGGAACACCTGAGAATGCTCTTGCAGAGTGTAAGAGCACTTTTCTTAGCTCCAGGGGGGTCTGGGAGTATTTAGAAGTAGTTTGAAGCACAGGTGAGGTCGCCCAAAGTATCCGGGATAGTGTTAGCAACAGGTCCGGGTTTTGACCGGCGTTTCGGTTCAGTTCGGTTCCAGACCCGGCCAAAAACCCAACCTGCCTTGTCTTGGTGGGGTTGTTACCCAGACCGGACATAAACCCGCGGTTTTTTGGCCAGGTTTTACCCTGACCATGGTTCCATTTTACGGTTCCTGCAACTTTCGCTCCAATTAAGTATCTGGGTTCTGATCGTATCATGACATGATCAGTATGTACATTGTGCAGTTTTTGCCGCCCTTTCACCTCCCGCTGTCAGATTTGTGATCGGACCAATATTCGTAGAATCGCTGTGAAATTACACGATGTTTTATGCGAAATTGGCGGGCTTTCAATTGCGACTCAACGAATATTCGCCCGATCGCAAATCTAACAACGGGAGGTGACAGAGCGGCTAATACTGCACAATCTACGTACTAATCATGTCATGATACGATCAGAACTCAAATACTTAATTGGAGCCAAAATTGTGAACTTGAAATGCCGGGTTTTTGGTGGTAAAACCGGCCCATTTCCAATGGTCCGGGTTTTTCGTGTGGTAAGACCCGTTGCCACAGTCCGGTTTCGGGTGGAACCGTACCCGGAACCAACCCGGGAATTTGGACCCGTTGCTACCACTAGTCCGGGCGGATTGCGTGTTGCTTCTGGAACAATTTACATTTTGCTGATGTCCTGGACGACAAAAAGACACATCCAATTTGCATGAATGTAGTGAGCCATCGAGTTAAGTGCCTGTCTGGACCTGTCCTTATCCAGAGAAACACTGTATTATTTCTTGGTTGCTTATGCTTTCTCCACTTTGTGGACCCAGTGCAATGAACCAGATGAACTGCATGCTTGTTACATTGAAAGAACATCACTGGAATCGCCACTGTATTGTACTGAATGTAATATCCATCATTGAGACAACTGAAATATTAATTGTGATTGATGTAGTCTGTGAAGTCAGCAAATCGCTTGAAATACCAAGCAATGTATTTCTGTAGCTCCCCTTTGGACTTTGCACACCACTCGGCAAAGTCATCAAGGGTCTTGATATCTGGTTGCGGGGTTTTCATCATTTGGTTGATAGGTGCTTTGGTTAGAGGCATTTCATTATTGAGAGACGGGTTTTCAGCATCTGTATTCAGCTTTCAATACTGAAACCCCTTCTTTCCAGCTTTTGTTCCCAACATCTGGAAGTCTGCCCCATCACAATTGAATTTTTAGTATGCATGTGTGGAATCAATCATCGCTCTCTCTGGGAGTTCGGAGCGTGCATTTCAATAATCGCCAACCTGGTGGATACGGTTAGAGAATTGGTTCAGGAAATGCATCGTGTCCAAGTAGAAATCCAATTTGTCGACAAGATGTTGTGCAAGTTCTGACATGATCAGCATTGTATCATCCACGACATGATAACACTTAGCGGCCATAGAAAGATTATTTGAAGTGGAGTCACTCTCCTGTTCCTCCTGTTTGTTTAAAGTGAGCTGATTTTTCAACGCTTCTCAGACTCTCATTGTAGATTTACTGGCAAAAAATTGACTGAACACATCTTTGTGATAATGAAAGTTCTTCCAATAATTCTGCATGAACTTGATTGTGGCTTCAGTATGGTACTGGTAATGTGTGATAAGGTGAAAATACACTAAGTTCTTGACACATAACAGGGCTTCTGTGAAGGGAATCCTTTGGCTGTCCAATGCGTTTAAATGAGTAATGGTAAAAACTAGAACAATTATGTGCCTGAGTGCTTTCATCTCCTTACCGCTTCATTGTGTCACCTGACTATCATCAGGAAAATGTATTTTAGGCACTGGAAGCCTCCAGGAGTGTCTGAGAGGATGTGGAGTGTAAACTTAGATGTGTCAATTTCAGGAGAGTATCAGACCCTAGGAGGGCATTCCTGCCGGCCTTCAGAGTAACTGGGAGCGCCGACGACAAGCCTGGGAGCACCCGGGAGCGCCGGGGACAAAGCTGGGAGCACTGGCGATAAGTCTGGGAGCACCTCGAATCACAGGAGAGCAGTCTGGGAAAAACAATGTCTTCTTTGGGAACGCTGCTGGTGCGCCTGGAAATCATAGCTACTACTTATCGTTCAACAATTTTTAAAACTCATGTATTCAGTTTGTATTCCTATCTATGTATCTATATAGCTACCCATCTACACACGGTATATCTGGACTGGCTGCAGGCGGTGCTTGAGAGCAATTCGAGGTGCGCCTGAAAATGACGATCGAGTGAACTCAGGGATACACGCTGGGGCCGTGATCGAGCAAGTTTGGAGATGCACTTTGGAGGCCGTGATCGAACAAGTTTGGAGATGCACTTGGAGGCCGCGATCGAGCGAGTTTGGAGATGCAATTGGAGGCCGTGATCGAGCGACTTTGGAGATGCACTTGGAGGCCGTAATCAGGCGAGTTTAGAGATACACTTGAAGGCTGTGTTCGAGCGAGTTTGGAGATGCACTTGGAGGCCATGAGCGAGCGAGTTTGGAGATGCACTTGGAGGCAGTGATCGAGCGAGTGTGTAGATGCACTTGGAGGCCATGATCGTGCGAACTTGGATGCCGTGATCGAGCGAGTTTGGAGATACACTTGGAGGCCGTAATCGAGCGAGTTTGGACGAGTACTGGGAGGCAGTCGATGGACGGCACGCCGGGTGCATAGACTCTTTTCATCAGTTAGTTCACTCGCAACCGTGGGAATGTGACAATGTGACTTTACCTTTGAGCTCTCATGGAGAGGCACACCGGTAGCTGACGCTACATTCAGGGGTCAACTTGTAATCATGAGAATGAAGGGAAGACAAACAATCTTGGATGGATGCTGTACTCGGTGTATGCTGTACTCAGTGTATGCTATACTCGGTGCCAACTCATGATCATGACATGGCAAGATAGAGAGGGATGACTTAACTTTGTGTTCTGCGATGATTGTACAGTTGTGGACGAGAAAGAGAAAGATGGGGGATGAAGATGAGAACGATGGGGAGGATACGAGCGGATATGAGGAATCAGGGGTTCGACTTGCCAGATTGGGATGGGATGACCTCGTATCGGTGTAATTACACGCCGGATCGGGACTCATACCTGCTGTATCGGGGATGGTAAATTGACTCGCACACGAAATTTTCTTAAGTCCCCGTTTCTCATGATGCTTTCCCCCGTACCCTCTCATCTCTCTCTTTCTTGTCCTCAATTCTACCATCACCTAAGAACACGAAGTTAAGTCATCCCTCTGTATCTCTCCATGCCATGATCAAGAGTTAACACCGAGTACAGCATACACCGAGTACAGCATACACCGAGTACAGCATACACCGAGTACAGCATACACCGAGTACAGTATTCACTGAGTACTGCATGCACTGCGTACTGCATCATCCCAAGATTGACTGTCTGCCGCTCCCAGCCAGTCTCATCTCTCAGCAGACCATGTTGTACTCAATTCTCTACATTTGCACAATTACGAGTCAACCAATGAATAGAGTCTCCGCTCCCGTCGCGCCTCCCTCCCGAACTTACCGCCTCCAGATTGACCGCCTCCTAGTACTCCACCAATCTCGCTCGGTCATGGCCTGCAAGTGCATCTCCAAACTCCCTCGATTACGGTCTCCAAACTCGCTCGATCACGGTTTCCAATCGCATCTCCAAACTCGCTCGACTGCGGCCTCCAAGTGCATCTCCGAACTTGCTCAATCGCGGCCTCCAAGTGCATCTCCAAACTCACTCGATCACGGCCTCCAAGTGCATCTCCAAACTCGCTCGATCATGGCCTCCAAGTGTATCTCTAAACTCGCTCGATTACAGCTTCCAATTGCATCTCCAAACTCGCTCAATCGCGGCCTCCAGTGTATCTCCAAATTCGCTCAATTGCGGCATTGAAGTGCATCTCCAAACTCGCTCGATCACGGCCTCCAAGTGCATCTCCAAACTCGCTCGATCACGGCCTCCAAGTGAATCTCAAAACTCGCTCGATCACGGCCTCGGAGTGTATCCCTGAGTGCACTTGATCGTCATTTTCAGGCGCACCTCGAAGCTGCGCAAGATAGAGTGTGTATTTCATATAATGAGATGTCTATCTACCCCGGGGTCTCCGAAATATATACTGCCTGTCGCTGAGTCCATCTCCGTTATTCCTATACCTTCGAATGTATATATATAGAGAGACTTAGATAATACATGCCATATTATGATGTAGCGAATCTTGTGACTGTAACAAAGACCAATATGATCGATGAAATGCCTTGTGGTTATGGAACCCTAAGAACCACTGGTGTGAGAATATGGAACCAAGTCTCCCACAGACCTGCGCAGAGGTCTCCGCAGCTCCAAAATTTGACTATCCAAATTGTCAAATCTCGTAGCATCCTGAATGCACCTCCATCACTGCAGGTGCTTTCAGGAGCACGTGAGAATGCTCTTGCACAGTCTGAGAGCATTTTGCAAAGCTCCAGGGGGGGCTGGGAGCATCTGGAAGTACTTAGAAGCACTGGCGAGGGCTATCGGAGTGTCTGAGAGATTTGCGTATGGCTTTCGGACTGAATTACATTTTGCTGATAATATAGCATGTTAAATCAAGCGAAGCCAGAATATGGAGGTATTATTGCCCAGAGCTGGTTGCATTTGCCAAATCTGGAATGTTATTTGAAAAAGAACATTGCCAAGTCCATCAAATGCTTAAGCATACCGAGGTAGGTGGCATGAAGAATATCGGATACGATAATTGTTGTAGGGGGGATGCAGTTCATATTCCAGAGGATGCCTTCGGAGATTCCAGTAGCTCAATCTTTCAGATATTGTCTTGCTTCCCGTTACTCTGTTTCATCTGCCTGAGTGCCAAGTGTCATCTGTTGGTAGTATAGGCTGTAACTATAATGAGAAACAGTATACACTATTGATGGAATAGAAATGCTTTAATTATTTTAATATACAGATTTTTAAGTTGTGTATATAACCAGTATATAATTTAAGTATATACCTACAAGTGAGAGTTGGCAGATTACTTGGCTGTATCATATAATTCCATAATCCCATATGAGATTATACATATTGCCCGAACATAAAAGTATTACTATTTGAGATTTGAAGTGTACTACTTGAAATTAACTAAAATAGTCAAAAAATATAAATCTTAAAGTAGTTAACAAAAGATTAAAACTTTTTGCTTGCTAACTTAGTAATATAAATTAAACTTCTTGCACAGACAGGAAACAATTTGCCTTAAACCACTAGGGTGCTATTAGTAGCTGATAGCCTGTCCTTTCATCCACGGTTTGAAAGGCCAATCTGGTGGTGTCCAAGTCTGCCCGCAGAGGGAATCTACTGTGCAAATCCCTCAACTCACTATACATATTTGATATGCGCACCTACAATTATATTCAAACCAATTCCTTATTATGAATGCAGAGTGTATCTCTATTCCATACTCACAGTTTCCGGAGACCTCAAGGTTGATTTTTTTTGGTGGAGTGTGAACGTTTGTCGCGTTATAATTTTTGAGCTTTTGTACGTACCGCACGCCGCCTATGATATGATTAAACCTAACCCAGCTTCAAAGCTTGTAGGGAAGCAAACGGACGCTACAAACGCATAGAAGTTGTATGGAACAAACGATACTACCAATTCAGTGTACTATATTATTCATACCATCAGAGTTGGTGGAAGCCGTAAACGGACTGCGGATTTGTTTGAATTTAAAACTACGTTTCTCTCCTGTTGAATGGTGCCTCGAATGATGACGTCCACAGGAAACATCACGCCAGAAATACTAAGTGAGCAAGCAAAAAATACAGTCCGAAATACAATTTGCAAACGGTCTAATTTCCCTCCAATATAAACCCCATACCATTCCATGTTAAAAAGAAATTTAAGCACTATAGCCCGACATTCCCCTCCTCTCTCATGTCCTGCAGTTCTACCTCCAGCTCTAGGTCACATCGTCGACGCACTAGTAGAGTACAATAAACCTCATCTGTCCGTCGCCAGTGCGTCTTAAAATATATCCCAACACGAACATAACCCCACATATATACAACCGAACATAACATAAGACATACAACAAGGAGACACACAAACATAAATACCAACGCTTATAACCTCCCCTGACAACCAAACACTCCAACTCATCTAGTATTCCAATTTCCACCTAAATGACCCGACGGCGTCGCTCCCACCTCCTCTGGGTCGCCACAAGCGCTACAGGATCCCATTCGTCATCACTGTTCTGGGTCGCTATAACTGGCTGTGGATTTATTGGCTGAGGGGGAGCATGGAAGATATGGGGTTGGAGAACCACAAGTTGAGGGGGGGGTTGGGGGACCTGGAGAGCCGGCAATAATACTACAGTAGGCCGGTTTGCTAGACCCAGTTGAGTTGCGATGGGCCGATGTACGGGCGGAACCGCTGCTGCTGGTGGATGTATTGCCAGAGCTTGGTGTTCCGCATCCGCCATAGCTCTTGCAAACGTAGAATCGTGCTCAAGCTGAGCAGCCCGGGCCTGCCTCTCAGTCGCAGCTAGGTCTGCCAGCGACGCGTCTTCGGTGTCCTGTATTTGCTGGGCATCTGATAGCAACGTATCTTCATCATCTTGTAGCTGCTGAGCAAGCACCTCATCGGTGGTTGCTTGCTGCATTGTGAGCTCGGCGGGGTCTGAAAGCCAATTGTCTTCTTGCAGCCGCTGGGCAAGCAACACGTCCTCGATTGCTACCTGGTCCCGAAAAAAGCTGGTGTCGGCGCAGCCGCAGTCGAGTATGGTGATGTCCGGCAAGATGACTGTGTCCCTGTCACACAAGGCTGGGTTGTCGCGATGTGTACAGGCCCGCTCAACTACCAGCTCGGTGTCGTGGCAGTTGATGCACTCCGTGGTTCTGAGGCGGCACATGGCTTGTTGTTGGTAGGTCGGGATGTTGGAGGGTGGCTGTCTAGAAATGAGTGGTACGGACAGACGTGAGGTTGTATCGCCTGACTTTGATGGGAGCCCTACTGTGGTCCTTTGGACTTGTTTCGGCGATGCGATGTGCTGATCAGAAGTGAGAGTACGGTTTGTCGATGGCGCTGATTGAGAAATGTACCGGTCCGCTGGAACTATCACCGACGAGATAAGATTGGGACTGCTCTGAAACCGGAGACAAGGTTGCGGAGATCCGGTCGTAGGATTTACCGTTGGGAGTGATGAAGCCCGGGTGGAACCGAAGGAAACCGGGAGGTAAGCTTATATGGAAGAGGAGTTGGCTCTGGTTGTGGTGCCGATCCTGAAGAGATAACTAGAGCGCGTGGCTGAGAAAGAACTAGATAGATACGGACTTGTCGCTGTTAGAAGAAGTCGTGCTTGCGCTTAAGTTTGGAAGCGAAGTCAGGATAGATAGGCAGCCTTGGCTGGCGAAAGAATTGGTGCTTGCACTGAAGAAGGAGGAAGCTTAGAGGGAAGAGGAGGGGTTATAAGGGCATGGGGGGTCAGCGTTGGGCCGTTTTTCGTCGTTCAAAGGTTCCACGCCAGCATTCAAACCTCGGCGTTGACCGTTAGAAGGGCTGGTTAATTCCCGAGAAGCATTTAAGGAAAGGAAGTTAGACATATTAAGATCCTGATATGTGCTGTAGTAGTGAAAAATTAGGGGGCGGTCCCCGGAGAAATCAATATCAAAATAATGAGGTTGCCAGCACGAGTGATGATCCATGACTAGTTGAAGGGAAGGGTGACCTAATGTTTACTATGTATTAAGCTTCATGCGTCGCGTTCAGTTCAGTTAATTTATGATCTTAAACCTCTCTCAGGCTTTTCGAATTGATTGAATATTTACACTCGGTGGATTTTAGTGGAGATTTCAGATATCAGGGTTGTATCATGGTTGATTGCTCTGAGTGACTGATGGATAGCTCGGGTTCATTACGGAAAGCTAATTGATATGTGGTTCAAACGTGTACTTGAAGAAGATGTTGTTGTGATAGCTGTATGAGGGGCCGTGTCCAAAGTCTAGTTAGATAGCGACTTTAGTAAAGGTAACGATTTGCTCTCGGAATTGCTTTGCAAAAAAGAGATTCAGGTGTAAGAGGTGAGGAGCACTAGCTGTACGTAGGCGGTTCATGTCACACACACCCTTGGGAGATATGTACAGCAACGTTTCTGCCAAAGGCCTATCCACATCGGCCACACATTATCAACGATTTATGAGGGTTTGCATTGTTGTTTAATCATATTGTATTCACTCTAATTAGAGTGTGACAAAGACCAATTCCCCTCCACCTCCGGGCGAGCCGGCTAGATGGCAGAGCTCTCCACCCACTACCCAAAAATGAAAATTTCACCCCCTCCCCTCTTCCACCCCCATTACCCTAGGGCACCATATTCTAGTCCTCCCCCAGAAATGTAACTATTCAGATCCAGTGTCGCATTGGCCAAGCACAGGGTGCCATATGATGTGATCGCAGAGGAATACCCCAACCATGCTCCATGGGAAGTACAGTGCTGTACGATGTGTCTACCAATTTTCACAGTTTAAGTGGGTTGATGCGTCTATGGGAACAACGCGTGGTGCTCGTGTGCCTGAGAAGCAGGTCTTTGTAGCCTCTCTGAGTGTCGTGGGTCAGAGCATGCTGTCCTCAGAAATACTCTTCATTGAACTGCTGCACTGTCACGCCCTAGTTAGTTATCCTCACAAGTACTGCATGTCGTAAATCATCGTAACTGGTGTAAAACAACCGAAAAGCAAGCGAGTGGCCCCAGAAGGGGGACTACCGGTCAGTGTCACTGCTGAGTGTTATCGAGTGATGTACAGACAAGATACACTCCCCAAAGGTGAGTGGACACACACTGGTATGTGATAATGAAGCCAAAGTAAAACCGCAACCTGCCCAAAAAAGGGGAAGTCTTGGCAAAACTAGGCGGTGAGGTGTGTTGTCGAAGGTGTGTGTGAGGGTTTGCGTTTTTGGAGTTTGAATCTCGGGAATTCTCCATGTCACCATAACCCTGGGTTTGAAAACCATCATTCTGTATATATATCCTGTATCAGAGCTAAAATTATAGGGTTTACAAGGTTAATGAACCTCAATTACTGTCGTCGTAGTTTCGAATCAGGGCAGGTACGATTTTGGGTATTTTCTGTCGAGCATCTGCCTTCTGAACCAGACACAAGAATTCCGTCACCTCCAGAAAAGGGCTTCACCTACCTCGGCCAAAGTATGAATTATCATCCTTAGACCTCGGGGAGACGTTGATATTCTAGATTATTGCTACGACTGATGGAAGTGACCTAGTGCACGATCCGAACCACAATTGCAACATATACACCACCCAAACATACATAGTTATAGAGAGGAGAGACCGGTGGGTCTAAATAGCTGTGGCCTTAGACCTATTAACTAGAAAACGGCAGGAATCTCGTGGTCGTCACCAGAATGTCACTTCCAAGGCTGGACGCGAATGTGGAACCCTGAAAGTCTGACGAGTGAGCATATCACTAGGATTCCGGAATTCCTGTCTATAACTGCTCTGGCCCCAATGATGCCTTATATCTTCCACCGCTGTACCATCGACCAATTTCTGGAACTATTGTTAGATCTAACTTGTTATGGCCTTAGTTCAAAGAGAGCCGCGAGTAAGTCATGTAGTAGAAATGTCCCCACAACTACTGGTATATATATAGGTATGTCAGAGAGCAAAGCATAACTCCTTCAACGATAGTTCCATAACATCACGTTAGCTTCCGGCTAATGGAACGATCGTTAGGAATAATTTCTCTAGAGAGTGGATTTTAGATAATCTAATCAGCGTGCAGGATGGGTGGCACTATATTTTGTTTTAGATTGTGGTATCCCTCCTAGATGTTTCAATGGACATCATGATGAAATGGGCTCCTCTCATCTACTAGAAAGTATAATGTCAGTTTCGCATATGAGTAAATAACTGCGGGAAAAAATTTTGAGGCTGTACGATTCGATTGTTGATGGCTCCCTAGAAATGTTGTAGGTTTGGAACTTTGGTATGCTGGTAGTCCCATTCCCAAACTCAGTTATAAAGGGTGACACTACTACTCTAGCCTGTACTCAAGAAACATTCACCAGGCGTTATGCAGCTAAGTATGTTTGGGTAGGTAATTTTGATGGTTGGATTGGGGTTCGTTGTGTAGTTCATTAGAATCTTATCCTAAACCCTGTCGTAAGATAAGATGCATCGATAAAATTCAATCAGATGAGCTCATGGGAAACCCCAACCCAGTCAATTATCACAATTCCAAGGACAGCCTGACCGAGGGTGCCAGGAGGATTAAATACTTTTAGAACAATAAGGGTCTATTTGTAGCTAATTTAGGTCAAAATAACGCTTGCATAGCTGCTGAGCAGTTGGTGATTGTGCAATAACAATATTCGTTTGGTGTTCTGTGGAGCATAAGATGCATGTTTGAGTCGTTTTAGCAGATTGTGATACATGAATTGCCATATGGAGACTAAATTACATGCTCTTTGTACTGCCGGATAGGGGCTATCAGCTTTAGCTTAATGTGTAATTCGTATTGGGAGACGCTGGAGGCACAGGCGAACAGTTTCACAGCATGGGAGTAGCAAGAGTTCATTATTGTTGAAAAGCTCCTGCTTGGTATATTCTTTGAGTTTTTTTTTTATAGACGCTAGGGATACGGCCATCGGGGCAGTTCCTCTGATACCGCCCCAGTGGCCACAAATGAGGTAAAACGTTTCATCTTGAATGACCAATAAAAAGCTGATACTGTACTTTTTAGAGTCTCGGACGAGCTTTCACAACAAGCGCCGTCATGTGCAATCACCCGTATGCCCAGCGTCAAACAGCTGATAACTGGTACACTACTAAATGTCACAAGTTTGTGAATGCATGTTGTTCAAATAGCTCGATTCATATAAATTTGCTGCGATTCGTTATGAATGTTAACTGTTGCTCTTTTGGTATACTAGCAGTACATGTCTCACCGTCTAACCCTCACGATAACCATACGCCTTCTCATTTGAAGCAACGATTGCGCAACACAATACCCCCACAAATGGCCTTCGCTCTCTGTTTCGCGTCCCAACCGTCCCGGCCGGTTACCTCTTATTTTCTGATGTAACCTGAGAATCGTCAACATGCCACAAAACATCAACTATCCTTCCGGCGGCAAACACCTGCTCGGGTTACCAACTAGTGGCGAGAACCGCCCCGCCTCGATAATGACCACCACTTTTCGTGCGCTTGAACGTTTCGTCTCGGATATTCGCGACGGAAAGAATGCTTCCACTCCCCGCGGTACCGCCTCACCCAAGCGGAGATTTCGACTGAGACCCAACAGTTGTGGTGAGGTTGATCCGGCGTTGGTTATTGATGTTGGGGTGGTTGAATGCTCGCAGGACGAAGGGAAGGTGGAAGTGTCTCATGATATAATTGGAGGTGACACACCTACGACTGAAATAGTGACCACTATGGATGATACTAGAAGATTTCAAGTTGTGCAGGAAGGCCACCGGGGAGATGAGATGGACAATCCTAACCTACAGAAGAGAGAGGGAGAGCAGCAAGAGGAAGAGCAGCCAGAGAAACAGCAAGGGATGTATCCATTGGCAACAGACGATGATGAGTTTGAAAACAACCAGCAGCACGAGGTGGGATATAGAGAAGCCTATGGTAAACTCAATGCTACGTCTGAAGAATGCACAGCTGGGAACTACCGAGCGGATATTGGCGATGGTATGGGGTATGCAGACAGCTCTCAGCGACTCAACGCTATATCGCCGGAACAGCTATGCTGCAAGTCCGTAGGAGAAGGCACAAATGTTAAAACTTCGATAGGAGTGCAGCCTCTGTCTCATCACGAGAGGCACAGATTGGAAAGTCAGCAAACCCACACCAATTTCCAGCTTATCTTGCTAACCCTGCCTAGATAATACCACAAACGGCTCCAATTATTCACCATCCGAACCCTCGAATGGTTGTAGCCAAGCTCCTTCTCAGATACAATCCCGTCCTAAGCCGCGTTCTAATTCCCAACCACACCATACATCAACTCTGTACGGCCTCAATCCAGACTCCCTAGGAGTCCTAGTCCCCCCCTGTCTCCCAGCAATTCGCCGGCCAAAGAAACCGGTTGAATTGAATCTCCTCTCTCCCCCCGAAGACACAGGCGCATTCTCAACACATTCACCTAGGAACTGTTCAACACCGGCATCCACGCTTTCAACCCCTACCTTCTCTACCTATACCACCCGCACAGCTACTCCTGAGATGCCCCCACCACGATCCTCAAGGGGTTTAGAACCCATAAATGGGAGGGCATGGTCGCACGGCAGTAGACAAACAGACTCCATTTTGGGTCTTCACTCGGGTTCAGGTAATTCCCACATTACGGATGAATCGATAGTCAGGAGGAATGTATTACCAAGATGTAATGAAACGCCAGAGTTGATGTTAGAATTTCCGAGGGCTACTGAGAGGCGCAGGTATACGTAGAAGTAACGATAATGCGAAAGAAATATGGCGATATGTTAGTTATGAGGTGGTAAATTTTGTATGCGGTTAAGAGCTAGGTTGTATCGATAGAAAAAAAAGCTAAAGCAAATCTTGGGTTTCATCGTGAATACGAAAATGTGGAAATTCTTTTTGGGTTCTACTGACCCTTCAATATTTGCTGTTGGAGTAATCGATCTCGATAATACGAGTGATAAAACTAATGAACCCCCTTTATATCCGACGTAAGGTTTACACTGGTACAAAAAATGCCCAGATAGCGTAGTGGTCGCTTGCTCCCACTTCCCTGCCGTAACTACCGGGTCTGCAGGGGGCCCTGGATTCAATTCCTGGTGGGGGCATTTCTCACGTACTGCCAGGCGCTGTGAGTTTTTGCCATCATGCCGTCTGATATTTTCATATTGTGCTCTACCACCCCCTCCAATGCTATTAAACATCGCTGTGTTATGGGGGAGAACTGCTGGTTATAGATGGTTTAGCGATAGGCATCCACATGACTGCCGAATCCGGATATCAGACTACCTTCTTCAAGACTTCAGCCTCAGGTCCCACAACGTTGCTCTGGCTTTATTGTTCTCGCGTCAAGCATAACAACGAACATGCAGCTTTTTCCCCTCTCAAATATAAAGAATACTCATGACCCATAGGAAATACCAAGCCACCCAACTAGCAGCAACAAGGAACCCAGCTACAAATTTATATTTTCAGTCATTGCACAGGACAAACTACGTTCATGATCAAGAGTGTGAACTGTTGTGAAAGGTTATACGTACCTGATGATGCGTTATTGATAACGCACTCCAATTTGTGAGACCTCAACAGATTCATGCGGTAACAGGAAAGTACAATGGTAGCTAGATATTTGCAATAGCTGACATTGGATTTCTGAGCCAAACGCAATGCCATCATGATATAGCTCCTGCTGGTTATTCCATTTTGGAAAAATTCTCGTAGAGTTTGAGACCGAAGCTCAAAATCTGTACATCAGGTTCAGTTCGTAATTCAATATGTACACTTCTGTCTCAATCTTAATCTTAGTTCCTGGTTTATAAACTAAGAAGGCACCAGGGCGGATAGAACAGTGTGGACTTAGGGCAAGATTTAGTGTAATCATGCTTCTTCGGCTTCCTTAGCCCTTCCGTGGCAGATTATGAGATTGCAATTGTGGTTTAGAGCTGCAGTGTAATGAAGGCGGAGAAGGTCCGTTCAGGATACTTACAGATATGCTGCTCAAAAGACTGTGTCGGGTCACCTGATTACCATCTGAAGATCCTCAAGAACTTTACTGGGGGGTATTCTATTGCTCAGGAAGACCATCAAGCTGAATACTACTGTATGAAAAAAGGGGGGCTTTTAACAGCGATCGTAAGACCGTCGTTATCATACAACTGTTGTAAAAGCATTTTTGACCGTCTGACAGCTGTCAAAAGCGGTACCCAGATGGTTGGGTAATAGTCACATAAGGATAATGGTTTTACGACCGCCGTTAAAAGCCCCCCTTTTTGCATGTAGTATGGTAGTTGTTATACAAGGTAAACACTCTAAGTAAGAATGAAACCAACTACTAGCAAAAAAGCTCACTCCCCTAAGACTCTGGGAAACCCCGGAAACTACTAGCCATTGTGTCCGGCTCCAGGCTCCACAAGAGACAGGCGGTTCTCACTACTGTGCTATCAGGATTTTTTGACGTCAGTACTAGTTTTAAGTGCTATTTACAATCAGCTGCTCGCCAAGGATACAAGCTACGCTAATTGGGTGCAACAGCTATTGAGCTAGCATTTTAAATGAGAATGTATAATTTTTTGTTTTTTGTTATCTATCGCTTCGCCCTCAAATCACAGATACTGCCTACTATCTTCTCTCTCATCGGTGTCTCGTCATAAATTTCCCCCTCTTCTTGCTGAGTATTTCCTCCCACTCAGAATAACAGCTTTTAGTATAATGGCTTCAAATGACTTTACTGTCACAAACGGGTGAGTGGATTTCTCCCCTTCGTTGAACAGTCTCTTGAAGACTAATGGTGATCCCCGCAGGCCGTCAGCTTTTCCTTTGGTTGCAACGTCCAACCTAATTGGCTGTGCTGCTCCAAATCCCAAGCAGTTCAGATGCAACGCTATCTAGATTGGAATCATGGATACGTATATAGCCGAATGGTGGATCAACACGCCTTCTTTTATCGGTCCTGAAGACAGTGTACCGAACTATATACAATGCACCTACGACGACCCGCCATACATTACTCTCAGTTTCTCTTCAGTTGGTGGCAAGAAGTCGGGCGGCGAGAAAGAGAAAGACGAGTTTCGGATTCATTAGGATGTTTCGACCATCAATTCCAAGAACAGACTCACTGCCTATTCGCTCTCTTACGATTCCTCTATCCTCACCTTGGTACTACGGAGAAATAATGCTTGGAGCAAGAACCAGATGCCGTACTGTAATACGTTCATTGATTTGCTGGACAGAGAATGGGAATGGGCAGGTGTTGCGGTAGTCCAAATCGTCCTTCAGAGACCGCAATTCGCCCCACTATTCCAACGGTTCGCACGCAAATATGCACCAACTGGAACTGAAATCTTCGAGGCTGTTATCAGCCAGTTCCTCACCAGCTACCATTTTAAAATAAACCTTGGGTTTAGGCAGGGACCACATTTCGAAGGCACTAAGAACTACGCCAACGCCCTGGCGCAACAGTTAATCGAAAAGCGTATATGCCCGGGATGCGGAATCCCATGTACCGGTGATGCAAAGCTGTTTGCACATTTTGATTTGTCTGAGATGTGTGAAGTCGCCTGTTCCTGTGGTGCAGTCGTGGGGAATGGAACTTTGGTTACATCGCTTCATTTGGTGGATAGTCATGCACTCAGCTGTCGTGCCTGTGGTTGGAGTGGGGATTGGATGGGGCTACAGGTGCACTTCCACTTGGCTCCCAAATGCGTCTATGAACTTAATTGTCGATTCAATGAGAAGTATAATTATGGTGGTGGTGTCGCTAGTATCGGTAGGAGCGAGATCTTGGCTGTGAGACCTGTGTATTCTTCAAAACATCCTTTGAATATGCCGTGGAGCCCCACTCCAGCTCTAAGAGCAACCTCGTTGGTGCCTCTACCTACTTATCTGGCAAAGAGACAGAGAGAGGGTTCGGTTGGTGAAGCAAAACGATGTAAACCTGAACTGATAGCGAGGCTCGTGGATCCAACAACTACAACACAGCCGATGCTACCGCATGCGCCACTCGGTTCAGATCAGGAGGTGGAATTCCTCAGCTGTCCTTCATCTGGTCAGTTTGGATGCTGCGATCCTAAGAAATACGGCGATATGAATGATTGCATGGCAGGACCTTCATCGCAGAGGGAGTTACTGGAAGGAAGTTCAAGGAACGCTGGGAATTGGCCAATCAGCAGACGCCATTGAGAGACAGAATGTACCACGGTTTGGGGGTCTGTGCTTGCTGTGGCTTGATGACTTCTTGTAACGTCAAAGCTGATGGAAGTGGTGATGTTTGAATCGGTCAGCGAAAGAAGCAGCGTTTTTGGAACGATAACACATGCTGAGTTTTATTTGGTCAATGGGACGGTATTCTCGAATTAAAGGTCAAGGTAGGTAGAGCACTGGGAATTCGGATGTAAGATTGGGCTGCTTTCGGAAGATATACTTATTGTTACTTCATGTCACTGCTATCAGTTGTATGAGCATGGAAATATCTCATTAGCCTACAATGAATTCGCTGTAAAGGTATCAAGAAGTTGCAATATGACAGCATTAATACTTTTTACATGTCATACGCGAAGCAAAACGTTCAAACATTTATGGATCCTTTGGGGTTGCTGACTGAAGCTAAAACTTGACAGTCTTAGAATTTGAATCACTAGTGCTGGAATACCATCAAGCATTTGAATAGTGATTTATATACTCAGATCAAGGGCAGTACTATCCTCAAGCTCCACTGCATCAGGTAGAGGGATGGACGATAAGGCTACCGGCGGTATTTAGTTCGCCGTGAAAAGAACACGATCGTCTGTTTTACGAGATGCCTGAGGGCAAGTGGGGGTGATTTTGGGAATTAGCTGTAATAAAATTACCTGTGGTTGTACGTCAAAGGTAATAAGACATTGGCAAAACACACCTTCCACTACCTCAGCTACGCCAGACTTGCATACGTCCCACGTGTAGGTACGGTTGACTACCAGCGCCGTGACATACCTCACACATCTACACATGCCTCGTCCCTCGATGAAGGGCTATCGCCACAGCCCAATTCCCTCCTCCCCTCCAACTATCCGAACCATCATTACCACAGCCGACGAAAAGCCGTCCGAACACCCCTACAACCCGTACGAGCACCACCATCTCTCCCACCAAATGGCCATGGCCACAACCGACTGGGCCGCCCGTCTCCGCCGCCAGCGCGAAGATTTCCACGCTGGCCGCAACATCACCGACCCCGGACCTCCACCACCCCAAGTCCGACCTCTGCGCATTTCCCAGCACATGCAACCGCTTACCGAGCGCAACAAGGAAAACCTCCCGCCCGACCGTCTTGCAATGCTCGATGCGGCTACTGAACAGGCTGCGCGAGCTGCGCGCGAGCGTGGTCGCACGTTGGCGCCGAGCTGGACTGCCCCGCCGGGACTGGGGGAGAGGATGCAAGATCTTCGACTGGTTGGACGCGGTGCCGCAGAGAATAGAGTTGCGTTGGGGGATATTACTGTCGTTGCTCCAGTTGGCACCAGACATGTAAGGTCTGCGTCGAGGCCCGAGAATGTTCGGCCTCCTCGTGATCGCCGCCGCGCAGAGAACGTGCGCCATGATGTTGCGATACCTGTTCTTCCGGTTCCGGAGCAGGTGCTTACCTCGAATGTTGCCCCCCGCACTAGAGAGAGGAGGGAGAGGCTTGATACTGGAAGGATGAGGAGCGAGGAGGTCCGCATTAGGGTTGTTCCCGTGAGAAGGTGAGTGTTTTGTAGTAGGTGAGGGCGGAGGGACAGTGCTGATGGGAGAAGGGTTAACCGCAATGCCATGCGTTAGGCATTGGACTACATCCGTTTCTTAACTGATGGTACAAGCGGCCAAGAATAACAGCTATAGTCATGGTTATTTTCTCATGGAGTCTTCGTGTAGAAGTTTTCTCATCATCTACACAGATTTCTGCAACCTTTTCTTTCTGTTCTGGGTATCATGGGCTCAAAAAGGGAATTTCTTTCATTTTGTTGTCATACAGAAACCCGATGGTCTCTTACGACCGGTTTCGGGAGTGGAATTCGAACAGAGTTTTTCTGGTCTCTCGGGGATAGATAAGCTAGATATTGTTTGAGTTTCCAAAATACAACTTTTCACTGGCGTATGTGTCGAGATTGAGTATGGCGAGTGCAGTATTAAAAAAGGACATGCAATGAGGAACCGAGCCCATAGTAGACCAATTGCTGTTCCAACTAGATATGATTGATTGTCTAGAGTGACAATGGATAACACATTACGTCTAGTACAGACTATGCAATATAAATGCGTGGCTTCGGTGAAAAGATATCTTAGTGCATTTGTTTTCAAAGATGTACAGTAACATCTACAGACTCAATTGCATATTAATCCAGTCCCGATCAAGTTCATCGATCCTGTTCAACCCCGTCATATGTTATTCCTTAATCTCCCTCTTATGAAAATCATCTACCCCCGTTAGCTCCTTTCTCTTCACAATATCATTCCCAAGAGTGATAGCAGATAACGCATTATGAACGATAGACAACCCAAAGGATTTCATGTGGCTTCAGCGAAATTTAGACATCTCGTGCATTTGTTTTCTAAAGATCTACAGTAGTATCCACAATCCAACCTTCACAATCTAATCCAAGCAAAATTTGACGATCTTATGCAGCCCTGTCATACCTTACTCCTTAATCTCTGTCTTATGAAATGCATCTACTCCCCCGTCAGTCTTTCTCTTCCCACGTCGTCAGAAAACTCACTCGGCACCTCCGGTAACCACTCCTGCCGGTATTTACAATAAAACTCCCCCTTCGGCGGCAGTTCCATAGGATTCTCCAACGTCCCGTACGTGATATACGCATTCTCACCCGCATTCTCCTGTTTGCGCTCTCAGCTTACACCTCTCTCCCCCTCATATCTCACACTTAACCTACCCCATACTCCAAAACCCCACTCCCGCAACTCCCACAAAACTCCCGGAATAACTTTGTCCCAGACCCATTGTCGCTCACATGTTCCACCGTTTTCCCCGTAACCGACAGGGAGGAGCGAGGGATCTTGGTCGTTATTCCGAAAGCCGAGCCGGTCCATTTCTACTTGGAGTTAGCAGAGTCTGAGGCAAGGAGAAGGAGGGAAGGACGCGGCAGTTTTGGCAGTGGCAGATTGAGGTGCGCGCTTCGTCGGGCGAGGAAAGGGTTATGGTGTATTTGATGTCGCCGCAGTAGCAGGAGCCGGCGTAATTGGGCATTTTGAGGAGGTTGAAAGTGGCGAATTGGCGTACAGGGCGGTGGTATGGTTGAATGATGCGGAGGAGGGTGCTGTGGAACATGAGAGAGAGATAGAATAGAAATGTGAGTAAACGGAGTGTTAATTTGGTGGGGCGGTGAGGTCATTGTGATGTCGTTGAGAGTGGGTTAGGGTTTGTGTAAAGCACGAGTGAGATTTGGAGATTCGACGTACGCTCTAAGCACTACCGTTGTAGGCGATACCAGTTACTGTAGTTTCATCTTCAGTGATAGAAATGAAAAGCCAACATGAAAGCTAGTATGGTCCTAGAATTGTGAACTGGAAGTCTCATTGAACGTCAGCCGGAAGTCTACTTAGTAACGTTATTAACGTACTCTTGTGGTGAACTCCCCTCGGTCACAGCAATGCCTCGTCTTAAGCTCCGTACACTCATAAAAGCTCTGTCCGCCTTCAGAAGCCGCAAGACTTTACCACCTATAACTACAGAGATCCTGGTGCGGTGTATCATCTGTATGCTACCCGTTACTGACGGATCTGGGGCCACTATTCTTCCTTGCTATCATAGCAGCTTTCATAACGGATGTCTTGATGGCCTGCGAAGGTCAACGGCTATTATTAATGGGTGTCCTGAGTGCCAGATAGAGAAGGAAGTTCAGGAGTTTTAGGGAAATATGAATGCAGTGTACATAATTTTTAGATCAACGCCTTTAACTAAATGAAAAAAGAACGGTCAATTCAATATCGCAGTTCAAGGTCCGCTTACAATGTCGGTTTCAAACCAACGAGTTAATAAGGCTGAATTCCGAGTAGAAAGAGTCCCTCGTGCGGACCATATTAACAATCATGGCTGGATACTTTGAATGTACTTATTCAAGTTGGTTACCCCATTTCCAACTCGCCACATCGAATGTTTCATACGCATGTTCGTGATGACCGGGACGAAGTTTACTTGCATCACCTCCTCAATACCAACTCGACCATAAAAACACACTCGCTACAAAGCCGCTCCTAGACCTCCATCATCACCGCTAGCCATATAATTCCCTTTTACAAATCCCAAAAATGCTCCCCACCAGTATTCTCCTCTTCATCCTCTTCCTCGGCTTCATCTTTGACCCCATAAACTTCCTACTCCTGGGTACAATGTCATACCGACCTCCAAATTTCAACTACCACCTCCGTAAAACACGAAGACAGCGTCGTATGGCGGCTGCAATCCGGAGATACCAACGATTGCTGTTTGCTTATCACCTTGAAGCGAAACGTACTTTACTGGCCTTTGTCCGTCCCGAAACTATGTCTGGGGAAGAAGCGGGGGATGGGGCTACGGGCGGAACCTCTGGGGATGGGAAGGATATGTCAGCACCTCCGCTGCTGGGAAGAGAGAAGGACGAGGTGGTGCCCGTAGATTTGGGGGTGCTGCGGTTAGTATGAAGACAGGTTAATGCTGGTTTAGGAGGAGAGGATTGTTGGAACTATGCGCGGGATAAGTATTATTACGCATGGTTCTGTTTCGGGAGTGAGTGGGCTAACAGAGCTCACTAAATAGAATATATTGAGAGAAGCTATTAGACGATCTAGGCCAGAAGAGGAAGAGTCGATATATTCGACATGACATGAACAACTGTGGGGACAGTTTGAGTGAGAATTTTGTAGCCTTATGATTCGGTAGTGTTGAAGGGCAGGATGACAAAAACTCACAGCGCTTGGCAGTACACGAGAAATGCCCTCCCTTGGGTTCCATGCAGACTTACTAATTACGGTAGGGAGTGGGGCAAGCGAAAACTATGCTATCTGGACATTTTAGGTACTAGCAGTAATTATTGGGGTACATAAAGGCGTGGGGTTTTACATTTCGTCATCCGCACCTAATTGTGGGATATACAACGTCCACAGGCTGGCTGGACGGACACGATGAGTTGTTACATCTTCGTGATACAATGACTCTGGTTAAAGGTATCAATCTAAGACTGCTTATCCAACTCCGGCTTATAGAGATTTCGTCAGCCACGTAAGTTATTTTATTTCAGAATTTTGTGTTTTACCTAGGGTCGTATGGTTCTGTACGATAAGCATAACCAGAAAATAGACAGATTCAACAGTGTGTTCAGAATCACTAGAGAGGTTTTGTAGCTCGGTGTTAAATAGGTGTCGTGCTATTTAGCGTTGTGGCAGAGTGTTAACATAGAACCGAAAATCATCCAGTTTGTACTCATGAGTGTCTGCTGTGCTATCTGGGATGTGGCACTTTCCTCCATATGGGGAGTGATTAACTGTTTTTGGGGGGGTTAACTCTTCTAGTACCATGTTGTGGGTTTAACACAGTAAACAATGCACCCAAAAAACTATGGTACATACCATGGTTTTCAAGCTCTGTAGTAAAAAGTTGTGCTAATCAGCTACACCTCAAACTTAGTCTAACCGCTCTGGATACAACACGGATATACCACGACATATTTTGCAAAACCTCTCTACTGAGCTCGTTGTTTGACTATTGTGCTTTTATGGCTTGCATTCGGTTTATTTTTAGTTAAGACAGGGGTGAAAGAAGTGGAGTTACACAAGTTATTACATTTCCAACACTCACTCCAACTCGCAGCTTTCTGCAACAGCGTCAAACTATCATCATTCAAATCTGGGGTTTACTTAAATCTTGCACTGCGCTGAAGATTTCCAGAATGGATAGCTGAAAAGGTAAAATCCCATTGATTCTGAATAGAAATGGTCACTCATAATTTCTATTGCACAGTATCATGGGGGCGGAGGCACGATTCTGCACGTTGAAAAGCGCTGATTTATTCCGTTTACTGGTACAACATCGGTTACATTCGCAATAACTACAGCCTTTCATTACTATTATTCACTGGTTAATACACAGTCAAGCAAAACTGTGTATTCGTAGCTCGGTTTTCTCAACTCCAAGCAACTATCACAACCCCCACGACTGAATCACCGTTCTTCGTCTAAGCCTTTCTGGCCGCCGCATCGTTGTGTGAATCCTTGCAATGGTCGCATCCCGCCGTTAGGTGATCGCAACCTGGGCAACGAGGGCCACCGTCTCCTTTTGCTGTGCACTGGCAGCAGTGGTTTTTTCTACGGCCAGTTAGTATTTAGCTCTATGGCAAAGAGATGCACATACGGCCAGACAATTTCGACGATGGCATTTCGCCGTTCGCAATCTGGGACCGGGCACGGGGGCGAGTCGGGGTGGAGATCGTGGCAAGTGTGGCCGGTAGGCAGCATGACGATACAAAGGTTGATGACGAGTTGACAATGTCGTGATCAGGACTCGATATTCTGGGACCAGTATTGCTAGGGAGGGTGCAGCACGCGTGTGGAACTAACGATTGATCAACCGGCGGTGTTGCAGTTTAAGAACCCTGCATTAATGCAAAGATCCATGACCAAGCTAAAATAGTGCTGGATTTCCATGACATGTACAGGGATCTTGAAGGGTCCGCGCACCCTGGGATATTGGCAGATGACCATGGTTGCGTGGAAAGTTACCTGCCATGGTTCCATCATTCAATGCTGTCGGGAGTCATGGAAGGCTTTTGAGAGTTCGACGATAGAATGATTGCAGCAATTAGGAATTTTTGATTTTCGGCTTATGCGCTTGTCGCGGCTTGGGCAGGAGCAAGGATGCAAATAGGGGCCGGAACACCGCCAATGGCCAAATGGTCGGGAATGTGTGAGTTCGCCTTAGGCGAAGATTTTCACTCTCGAATGGGTCACCTCCTCGAGTGCATACTGTATAAGGTACGGAAGTTTCTATACTTCTTGAATTCGCTATAGTTAACCGTGGGGCATTTAGGATAGGCCGTATAGACTGCGGTGTCTAGAAGTAACTTAATACTATCAAATTCCTCAATTTTGCAGAATTCTATGGCTCTATGTTGATGCCCGCGGCTGGCGAAAGTGAGGCTGAAGGGGTGGATATTGGTGGCGATTCATGTCTATACTGTTTAGATTCCGAAGTAGTCGGGTACCAGAACCAGGTAATGTAGTGTGATGACACGCAAAGAGAGGATGATGCGGTGGTCGATGGGGAAGACATGGTGTCTCACTCGACTTCACCTCTTCCCCTTGATCGGGAGAAGGGTCAAACCCTACGAATATGTTTGGCCGACAGGAAACTGGATAACACAACAGTCCTAGAAGTCTCGCGGAGTGTGATACCCATTCCGAATCGGATGCCACTTGCAATCGTCGTCTCTTGTGCAATTAACAGCTCGGCCATCACTCAGCACGTGCTTCGATTACTCTCGTATCATAGCTCCATTTTGTTCCCACACACATCTCCCTATATCAATTCCCGTCTATCTTTCAGGTCTGTCAGGCTTTCTCTTATCATTAAATTATCCGAGAGGATGCAAAGTACAGCGTCATTATCTAGCTGGTGAAGGCTTTCGCATGCTCTGCCATCATTATATCAACGGATGAGTATTGTTACTGAGAATAATGGCTATCAAGGTCATCTCTGCAACAAGCTTACGCGTTAAGCGTGTCTGGACAACATCGTACGGATCTGCTAGCACAGCAAACTTTCACATCTCTTCCTGGATTGACTTGTAGGTATTGTTAGCATTTCCGCGGATAACTGATCCTAATATATCTAGATATCGCTCGATTGCGCACATATTAGTCAACTACTTTATAGAGGTAGAGTCGAGCTGGAGCTCGTACCATTGCAACTGTTACGGATCTGACACTGATGCAGGGAGCACGAAGCGGACGTTCTATCATTCATATCAATTTGAGGCCACACCACAGGTGGTGTTGAACAACCTTTTGGAACCAAGCTTTTTGCTTTTTTGAGGTATTGATTCTAACGTTTTTGGATATCTATTATCTCCGAAAACTATCAGCCTTTGGAAATAAGACGAAGCAATATTCGCATCTGATATAATACATACAGTGAGTAAACTCTACACTGCAAAAAAGCTAGACTAGGGTACTAATTTGGCGAGTACATAGCAATGATTGAAGCAGAGATCAAGTCAACACCGACTAACTTATTGCCCGGAACGTTCCACTGGAGCTCCAAGGTGCAGGTTCGGGGTACCGAGGCAGAAATCAAGCGCTTGGGCGGTAATCCCCGTGCCCGACCTCGCAACCGAGAACGAAGACCAATATACATTGTGGATCTACTTCGTGATGGACGAATACTTGTTCTGTGGGTCCATCATGACGGATCTACTTCTACTGTATAGTAACGGCTAATATGAATTGCAGCACGTGCACAACTAGACATAGCCGAGGATGCAAAGGCCTTCCGGATGATCATCAGAACTCATTCTTGGCCATCGAGCCTGACTGCGAGGTTGTTGGCCGACCAACCATCACACTCCAAGACGACACCGAGAAAGTTTTTCAGGGTAAAAGCTTACTGTATCTCGAAGTCCCCGTCGTCGCCTTCCCGAAATTCTTCACTGGCTATATCGCTTCCGTTACAGCGGAGTCAAAAAGCGTCATTTCCCATGAGTTCTATCTCTGGCAGATGAGGCGAGTGTACTATGCTACACCTAGTTGCAGAATCATGGCATCTGTTGCTTGTGTTAGTGCGCAATTTAATGGTGTCGTTGAATCTGGAATGGCCGAAGCGGCAACAGCCGGCAAAGCCTGTGTTGATGATAATCAATTACTGGGTGCCCCACAGAACTTTAAAGGACTGCTGGAAGTTATTCGGCTTTACATCCACTCTCCCGATGGTGTTCTTCCAGAAGTAGAACCTATTATTTTCAACTCGCCGAGCGACAACGGTTCTGACTGCCTTCCATCGTCATCACCAACTCCCAAACTTCCAATGCAGGAGCTGAAGGATAATAATCAGTATGGAAAGATGCCGCAAGGTGTCAAAAGAGGTCGATCGCCATCGCCTCGCAAGGCAGAACATCAAGGTCGCGAAAAGTCCAAGGATCGCAATCATTACCACAATAACGAACGCAGAAAGCGTTGTCGATACTCTTCAACTTCATCATCTGTTGATGGTAGCTACTCTCGGTCGTCTTCCAATAGCCATGGCAATTTCCAAGGTGGTTTGAGCGATTATACCAATCGGTCCACATCTTCTAGTAGCCAGGACCATTACCAAGACGGACTGGGCAATCGTACCAATCGGCCCACGTCTTCTAGTAGTGACGGTCTCTATCAATACGAGTCGGATCATCACAACAAACGGCCTTCATCCTCTAGTAGTGAAGACCACTATCAGTACGGATTGGGTCATCATAACGATTGGTCGATGTACTATCATCGTGGCTCCTACAAGCGGGATGGCTCGAGTCGTTTGCTACCACCTTCCAGCCACAACAATAGGAACCGCGACCGCAAGCACTCATCTGACCATTCCTATTCAAAGCATAGTCATCACCAAATCCGTCACGACCGTGGCCGTACAGAGTACAGAGAGAAGAGGGGACACAAACGTCACTGTGAAGAGAGTGACGATGATGAGTTGCGCAAGCACCGTAAGCTTGGCCGGCGTGGAGATTATTCGCGGTCTGTTAGTAAATAGAAAGAGTTTGGTGAAGAAGACGGCAGATACTTCATCATAAAAGGGCAAAAGATCGATGAACGTGTCTGCGCAGTGTGAGGTTGTCGATACCCGCCTGAGAGTTGTGGGGTTTCTTTCTAGAGAGCAGAATGTGTTCTTGAAAATGCCCATAGGGATGAAGAAGGGATATGTATTGTGAAAGATATATGATGTTGGATTACGATTACGTTAATTTTTCGTGTATGAATATATGAAATTAGCTTACTATTGCGTTGAGTTCCTGTCCAATAATGAAAACCGATTTTCAAATTGTATTTTTAATGTTGCCATCTTGGGTGATTCATACAACAAAAAAGATGGACAACACTAAAACATCTGTTCAGCTTGAGATCCGGATTTTATACTCCAAACCCCTAACCGCAAAGTTAATGAGCCTCACCTGGACACAATTATACAGACCCCGAATGTGACATTACTGATTGGAGGGATTGGATGTTTACGTGTTGGGGCCAGTTCTGAAACAGGGATCATTTATCCGATAAAGCTTTAGTCGATCAACTAAACTTCCTACGGCGGCCATTAAGGACCACCCCCGCCATAATTCGGAGCGTCAAGTGTTTGGGCGCTTAGCGAGTTAACAATTTATAAAGCCACCGCAGCCATAGGTTTAATTAACTACCAAAGCCATTAACCATAGCTAAGGCCACTGTAACTTTTCATGGGGTAGATAACCAGAGCATGCACCATCACCACTACCACCACTACCACCACCACCAGTTTACCAGTTCGCCATCACAATAGTCTCCCTCCAACATAAACAGCTCTCTAGTGGGTCATATAAAAGATTTAAAATAACTCAATGCCAAACACGGTCTCAATTATACAAGTGCCATTCAGGATTCTTTAACTATTGTTGGTTTTAGTAGTGGGAATCAAAAGAAAAAATAGATGCCATGGCAGTAATTAGACTTGTATATGGGTAATTGATTGTAGAATTTACACCATACTGGCAATGGCTTTATACATTAACAGCCTGAGTTGCAACATGTGGTGGTTGATTGGGTGGTTAATGGCTTGTACTGTTGTTAATTCAAGTTACAGTAGCCTGTTAAATGTATTGCATATATAGGTCTCAGCTGGAGATGAGTATTGTATGCCCGGAGACGGAGATGTCTTGTATGCCTGGAGACGGAGATGTCTTGTATGCCTGGTGATGGAGATGTCTTGTATGGCTGGAGACAGTGATCTCTCGGAGGGCCGGAGATAACTATTGACTCTGGTACGAGCTGATGGCATTCAGCCGTACTTGTACTTTCATATATATACTGGCCTTGTGGCCCTCTTAGATAGATCACAATCAAGCTTCTTAAACATCACTATTTCATCAAGTTATGAGCCCGGCGCCTGCTACAATCTTTACTCCAAAATACTCTATTTATATCTTACAATTAAGATCCTCAAAAACCCTAACCCACTCACAACCATCCCTGCTCATCAGCCGCAACACCATCACCATCTATCACTCTACATCGTCACCTTCCTAAGCTCCTCCACTCTCAACATGTCAAACGAAACATCGAAGTCCGGTCATGGCTATGTGCTCAAGCTAACTGAAGAAAACTACCCTATCTGGAAGCAAATGATCTGCCGAGTCCTCATTGCCAAGAAAGCCTACAACATTGTCACCAGTGTTGAACTCCTCCCTCCCGGTAACGATGTCGCCCTACGTGCTCTTGAAGAAGACTGGCACGACCGAGGCAATAAGGCAATAGCATTAATATACCTTGGATGCTGCGATGAACTCCTTCCACTCATCGACAATATCGACAATCCCATGGCGATGTGGGAAGCACTCATGGACCAACTGGACAATGCTGCAACAAAACTCAGTCGCACCCAAGTCCTGCAGAAGTTCACCATCTCTCGACCATCGCCAGACGAAATGGTCACCCAGTACTTTACCAAACTAATCGCCTTCCACAAGAGGTTGATTGGCACCACCGAAAATATCACCAATGACCCCATGAAGACACACATCTTCACAACCATATCTAGTTCATATGAAACAACCATCCAAATCCTTAAACACCGAATCCCCGCCCCCACGGCTCAGCAGTGTATGGATGCAATCCGTCCATAAGCCAAGCGAATGACACTAACCAACAAAATCGGTGATGCATCCACCTGAGCGGCTCAATACTCCCGCGGCGGAAATTGCGGACACGGTCGTGGCGGACAACGTGGCTGACGAGGAGGTGGACGAGGAAACGGACGCAAGAAGCACAAATGCACTTACTGCAAAATGGACAACCATATCACCGAAACATGCGGAAGGAGAAAACGTACTGAAAACGACACAAACACCGGAGATACAAACACCTCCAAGAATGATGAACGAATATACTACATCTGCAGTCCCCTGGGACACTTCAAGGCCGACTGCATCCACTTCAAATGTGCCCGGGATCAACGCAACACAGTCAATACAGGTACAGCATCTGCGTCACTTGCTAAAGCAGGAGATTGTGACCTGATCTGACTAGCCGAAAATGCAACCGCACTCACTGCAGCCTCCGCTCTAGCTGTATGGGTCTTCGATTGCGGAGCATCTCACCATATGAGCAATGACCGCACCAGATTCAACTCAATAAAGAAACTTCGTCAGCCAATAGTCATTGAACTCGCAGGCGATAACAAAGTTACAGTAAGCCACCATGGACTCGTTAACGTCTCACAGGGATACGAAGTCAATGTGCTATACACGCCTACGTTCCGGCTCTCCCTTCTCTCCATTGATTAATTGGACACAGCTGGATACACATTCACATTTGGACGTGGCACTGAGTGCTCCATATCATGTCCATCAATTACAATCACAGGCAATCGAGTCAATGATCTCTATATCATATCTCCAGCAAATGTACTCACTTCGACAAGTACACCTACCACCTCAGAAAGGAGAAAAAGAGAGAGAGAAAGAGTATCATCAAGCACACATACCTCCATACCTCAAAGTCCACCTACCACCGGATCTCCAAAGCCCACTATGCAGCCTCTCACAATCTCAGAATCACGAATAGTATGGCATCATCGTCTAGCCCACATTCACCCTATCGTTCTACAAGCTCTCATTGACTGGTATAGAAAAGACGATTCAATGTGCACCACATGCATTCAGGCCAAGCACAAGCAGAAGATCATCAAAGTCAAGACTAAGCGTACTACAAAGCCATTTGAACTTATACACTTGGATGGGTGTGGACCATTCTCCACGCCCACCTCCACTGGCCATCGCTACTATATCCTAGTCATCAATGACTACACACGATACACCTCGGTTTGGGTCCTTCCAGATAAAAACTGAAAGACATGCACCTCAGCCTACCAATTGTTCCAGGCCCGAGTTGATACCCTGGAATACGAAGTAAAATGATATCGGTGTGATAATGGCTGTGGAGAATATGACAACAAGACCTTCCAACAGGTGCTGGCCGCTTGCAGTACAACATACGAACCATGCCCTTCCTACGCTCACCATAAGAACAGAGTTGCCGAACGCATGATCCAGACCATCACCCAGAAAGTGCGATCTATGATGATTGACTCCCAGGTGCCACTTGTTTTTTGGGGAGAGGCAGTCAACACTGCAGTCTACCTCCATCAACGAACGCCAAATGAAGGCCTAACAAAAAGAGTCAACTGCGATGGCTATCAAGTACCATATCCAACTCCAGACGAGATGCTGCATGCATTTGCCAAGCCCTCTCACAACAATGACTGCATTGAAATCTCGTACAAAGCTCCTCTCCACCGCCTTCGGCAATTTGGCTGCTATGCCAGTCGACGTATCCCCGAGCTGCAACGCCATGGAAATTTCAGCCCAAGATCCAAGCCATGTATGATGGTCGGTTATGTGCACAATTCGACTACACTTTGGAGGATATGGGACCCAGCATTCCGAGTAGTACGATCACAGTCGGACGTCATCTTCGATGAAGAGAGGAATGCCCACACATCATGCCTGCACAGAGACCAAACAGACATCTTCGAGCTACCAGAAGAGATGGAATATGTTGAGGAAATTGAAACGGGTCGAGATGGACTTCTCTACGCCCACGCAGGGACCAGTCGAACAGGTGAAGGCCACGGAAGTGGTGATCATGACTGTACTGACAATGATAGAGACCGCAATCTGCCCGACAAATGTCGAAGTCTCGCTGCAAGTACAGGTGTGAGATCACGTTGTGGTGGGAAAACGGCTCCCACCAGTACAAAGCCACGCATTTGGGTGGGTACGTGACTGGGTTAGGGTTATCACGGCTCTGCATCACGCCATCGGCAAGGTTGAATAACCTTCGCTGGACATCATCCGACACCTCATCAATCACGTAGCAATCATCATCCCATCTCTTTCCTTCTTCTCTTTTTTGTTTCTTAGTTTCTAGCCAATCAACTATTTCGCTGTGGCTACTCCTTCCGTACGCTCCTCGAAACGAAACCTCCATTTTCGTAACTTTCTACAGAAGCTACCATGTGCAATCTCCGGATGCGGAATTTCCGCCACCACTGGTGCTCTGACTCGGAGGTCGTTTCGGAAAGCAAAGCTCGGGAAAGTAAGCTGGCATCGAGCGACAGACGACAGGGTGATGATACGGACTTGGATGGAATAGACACACCGAGACTGGAACGACACATCACGGAAACCTCGGCTGCGATCAGAGACTACACAACTGTGACAATTGAACACGAATCAAGCGCGGAGGACCACTAGGCAACGACAGATCGACCAATAGCAAGCGGGAGAATCAAAGACGAGGATACTGGAATCGGAAACAGAGACGCGTTGATTTGACTCCTACTGAGGGCGGGAAGCCACCATCAGCATCGCGAGAACCATCCTACGAGCGATATCATCAAGACCCTATGCCCACCTATACAACAAGCGTGCTTGGAAACATGGAGATCTCACGGCTACTCGTTGAGGCCATCTCGGCTGCCAGCACACAGTGGAATCAGATGCCACTTCCAGATAGTCCAGGCGTGCCTATCTTTGGGGGCTCTGACGTGACAATGTTTGTCCACAAGTATGAGAGCCTCGCCGCCTTCACCAGTACCGACTCCTTTAGCTTCGATGCCGTTACGATGTTTCAGTACTACTGTGTGGAAGGCTCCGATGTTCGAGACACGGTTGTCATGATGCGCGGCTATGTTGAACGAGATTGGGCTGCACTCAAGAAGGAGATGCTGGATGCGTTTCGGTATACCGATAGCCAGCCCGATTCCCTGGTCTACACACCCCAAAATTTGGAGAATCATTGTGCAGAGTTTGGAGGCCGTGAGGATACAGAAAGTCTTAAGTCATTTTTCCGCACCTACGATCACATCAGCGGAGTAGTCACCGAGCGCGGAATAACGGTTGATTACGAGAGGACAGAGATGTTGCTGTGTGTGCTTCCCAAACGACTCTGGAGGAAGGCGATTACCAAGCTCGGTCTCAACCCGCTCGATCCGCGTACGTTCGACTACGGCAAGCTCAAAGACTGCATAACCTCAAAGATCTCTGCAGCGAGGCCATTGCCATGTTGTAATTTCTCGCTCCGGCTGCCATTATTCCGACAACTTTGACTTCACCAACCGCACCACCAACTTCTCCAGCTTCCATATATTTGATTGATTCCACGGCTCTCGCAACATCTCCAGCGTCCACTGCATCTCCGACTTCGATAGCTTCTCCTGCGCCCCTGGCTACGATGGCTTCCACCTCTCCCACGCCTCCCACAAGTACTTCGGCTTCCTCTGTTTCTTCGGCTCCCTCTGTTTCTTCGACCCCGGCAACTCCCAAGACTTACACCACTTCTCCGGCTCCCCGGGCACCCCCGGCACCCCCGGCACCCCCGGCTCGCCTGGCTTCCACGGCTTCCACAGTTCCTTTGGCTTTCGCAGTTGCCGAGATTTCCATGACAACTCCCACGGCTAAACAACATACCATCAGTGCTGGACCGACTGTACGAGTGGGAATGATCTGTGTTGAGCCACCTCGAGGCCCGCCAGTCCGTCGACACCGTTTTGTGCAGCCCAAGCACCGTCAGGAGTCTGCTCTGCCGAACCGTCAAGTGCCTGACCAGCAGCACCATCCACAGCCCACCTTGCCGTTCAATCAGAAGCCCGCCCCACCGCCATCACATCAAGATCCAGTACAGCCACCGCAGCAACGAGATGGTCCCACATGCCATTACTGCAGCCGTCAACATCACCTCCGGAAGTGTGTCGATTTGCGTACCAACCTGAAGGATAGTGTTGTAAATATAGATAACCATGATAGACTTGTGCTTGGGCGTGCGGGACAGGAGATACCAATGGCACTGGCTGCCCGCGGTGACCGCACGATGAGGGACTATAGACGTGCAGGGGGTCCAGTTCTTTTGACACCACCACCACAGCCGCCACCGCCATCACCATTACCAGCTCGCTCGAACTCAGCACCGCTGCCACTGTCGTCATCGCTCACATCTCCACCGCCACCACCACCACCTCCAGCACGCCCAGTCTCTCCAGCCTGTCCAGTCTCACCAGCCCCATCTCCAGCTCGACCGACATGTCCCTCCGCACCGCCGCTCTCAACAGAACAATTGACGCAGCTAATGCAAGAAGTCATGGAGCATTTCGCATGATCTCGGAAGGTCGATGTTGACATGCAACCCCGTCCAAGATATACAGCCAGCCCACCGCTCGCCATATGACTGGAGTCAATGCAGGAGCAGTCACCTTCGGAACGCCATCTACTCAGTAAAGCATATGCTTGGTGGCAGCAAGAGGAGACGAGAACACAGAGTGTGCTTCGCACAAAGGGCCAGTGACCGGAAATGTCATTTTATTGTCTCCACCACTGGCAAGAAGCGCACATAGAGGAGAGAGGAAGCACTCAGGACACGGAGGTGAACTTGGAGGCGGGGGATTCACTTGGAGGAGCGAAGTGGACTCGGAGGAGACGTGGACTCCGGAGTGAGAAGCACACTTGGAGGGCGCAGGCGCGATGCGCACTTGACGAGGGTGCATTTGGATGATACAACTGCGAGAAGCGCACCCGGAGGATACAGAGGTCAAGCGGACTTGAAATGTATGGAGGATAACGCTGGTAGAGTGAGCACCGTCTCTTGAAACCGGAACGATATAGTGGCTGCGGAGGAGAATTGTGAGCACCGTCTTGTGAAACCGGGACGAAACCGCTGGAGGATTGTGAGCACTGTTTCGTTAAACTGGGACAAAGGTATGGGCACTGAGGACACGGGATAGTGAGCACCGTCTCATTAAACTGGGACGAGATGGCTGGAGCGGAGAATACGGTGTGGATGCCCCAGTGGAGGATTGTGAGCACTGTCTCTTGAAACCGGGACGAAGGACAATCAGCACCGACTACAAACCGGATGGAATATAAGTGGAGGAGTCTTCGGGGGAAGGTTGGATACAGTGGGTTTTTGGGCTGGGTTTTCGTTTGTATTCTCGTTTCTTTGTCGTTTCTCGTTCCTTTCTTGTTGCTTGTTTCGTTTGCTGGTTGGAGTTGCCTTCGGAGCTAATTCTGCATGTTACGGATAACGGGTGGGATCTTGGGGATACAGAGATGACGGTAAGGAGGAGGAGCATGGCGGAAGAGGAGAACTGCGTGCTTCGCACCAGCTGGCTGGGAAGGAGTTGTGGTGGGAAAACGGCTCCCACCACTACAAAGCCACACATTTGGGTGGGTACGTGACTGGGTTAGGGTTATCGCTGCTCTGCATCACGCTGTCGACAAGGTTGAATAACCTTTGCTGGACAGCATCCGACACCTCACCAATCACGTAGCAATCATCATCTCATCTCTTTCCTTTTTCTCTTTTTTGTTTCTTAGTTTCTAGCCAATCAACTATCTCGCTGCGGATACTCCTTCGCTACGCTCCTCGAAACGAAACCTCCATTTTCGTAGCTTCCTACAGACGCTACCATGTGCGATCTCGTGATCCGGGATTTCCGCCACAATGTCCTCCTGACAAGGAGGATGCCCCAATGGTGTCCAGAGAAATTGTCGTCCACAATCAACATCTCCGCCATGAAAATGACAAAGCCCGCCGAACGGCAGCCATGACCAAGCAATCATGCCAACCACCACGCACGAATCGCATCACAAGAAGTCATGTTAAGATCTCCGCAAATGCACTAATCATCATGGCAAAGGCTTTTTCATCAACATTCATCAACATCAATCCATTGACATACATGGAGGCCATGGACAGCCCACAACGAGCCATCTGGAAATGAGCAATGGAAGAAGAATGCACATCGATCCTGCTCAATAACAGATTCACAACTATCAACTCCCAGGAAGCAAGGCAATTGCAAGTCAAGCCAGTCGGCTCCAAATAGGTCTACAAGACGAAACACAATCCTGACAGCTCCATACGATACAAAGCACGCCTAGTAATTTAAGGCTATGAACAAACGGACTTCAGAGAAACCTATGCTCCTGTTGGAAAACCCACCACTTTTCGGTATCTCTTCTTCCTGGTCGGAAAACATAGCTGCAACATCGATCATTTGGATGTGGTCACTGCTTTTCTCAATCCCGAGGTCGATGATGATGATATCTATATGACCCTGCCCGAGGGCTGGCCAGAAGGACTCAACACACCTATGATCATTGTCCGACTAAAGCAGGCACTTTACAGTCTCAAACAAGCACCATGACTTTAGCACAATGATATTAACACCTTCTTGCTTTCTCTCAAATTCACACAGTCCCAAGCCGACCCCAATCTCTATCTCCACAGCGATGGTATTCTGATGCTTTTGTACGTCGACAACATCTCAATGTTGTACCCAAAAGACACTACTACCAAAGCTGCGATCAAAGTTAAGGCCAGGCTCTCGGAAAAGTACAACATCACCAATATCAGCCCGGAACGCCAATTTCTCGGCATTGCAATCCACTGCGAGGAAAACAGTACCGGCATCAGTCTTGGCCAGAAGGCCTTCATCACCATGAATCTCAAATGGTTCAACATGCAGAATGCTCATGATGTATCAACTCCAATGGATCCTACTGTGATGCTAGATCTGGCCGAGGATCGGGGGGAGAAAGAACTAAAAGATATCAAAGGCTACCAGGCAATCGTCGGCTCATTGATGTACGCAGCACTTGGAACTCGGCCCGATATCTCATTCACAGTCGCTGTACTTTGCCGATACAATTCCCGCCCTTTCATGAGCCATCTCACCATCGCCAAAAGAGTTCTCCAGTATCTCAAATCCACCGCCAACTTTCGACTGCACTTTAGCAGCAGCAGCAGCACTAACAGTGATGATCAACTGACTGACTACACGGACTCCAATTGGGCCAATAATAGTGCCGACCGCCAATCTCAAGGAGGTCATTTATTCCTTCTCAGCAACGGAGCTGTCTCATGGCAGTCGTGAAATCAAGATCTCATTGCTATGTCAACACTCGAAGCCAAATACATCACCTGCTCCGAGGGCTTCCGTGAAGCGAAATGGCTGCCCCAGCTCCCCCGAGATATCCACAGGAAAGACACATCACCACTCCCGATAAATTGTGACAATCAGGGTGCACTTAGTCACATCACAACTAGAATCATAAAAGCTCGCACAAAGCATATCGATGTTTGCTATCACAATAGTCGAAACCTTCATGCCCGCAAGAGAGTTGACTACTCCTACATACATATGAACGAGAATGTGGCAGATATACTAACCAAGGCCTTGACGAAGGATAAGCACAAGAAATTCACAAAGGTGATGGGGCTATGGTAATGGAGATGTCAATTTAAGGTTGGATTTAAGATGGTTTCACTTTTCTTTTGAGCACGTGGATTTCTTTGTTTCTTTATGGATGGCCATCCTCAGGCTACGGTACTACTCTTTCCCTGCTCACTCTCATAGGGTTTTAAGGAGGCTACTATGGGAATCACATTGTTTCATTCTTTCATTTGTTTCTTGCTCTACGGTATATAGCAAGAGGGGGAGTATTGCATATATAGGTCTCAGCCGGAGATGAGTATTGTATGCCCGGAGATGGAGATGTCTTGTATGGCCGGAGACGGTGATGTTTCGTAGGGCCGGAGATGACTGTTGACTCTGGTACGAGCTGATGGCATTCAGCCGTACTTGTACTTTCATATATATACTGGCCTTGTGGCCCTCTTAGATAGATCACAATCAAGCTTCTTAAACATCACTATTTCAACAAAATGGTTAATAGCTTTAGTCCTTGTTAAGTCAACTTACGGTGGCTTTATAAGGTGTTAACTCTGGCTTGAGGGATTGTTAACTCACTAGGCGCTCAACACTCAACACTCGACACTCGACGCTCTGAATTATGGCGGGAGTGGTCTTTAATGGCCGCCGTAAACTTCCCTTTTAACACAAATTGCGGTGGTCTAGGACTCGAGCAATTGGAGAGTATTCGCACCTTTACGTGGATGAAAACTGCTAGAATATTAAGAGCATTATTTTAGTTTATTGAGCTATCAATTGCGTAGGTGTAGTAAGAAAAAGCAAAATTCCAAACCTGAAATAAAAGTAATCTGCGGTACAATGTAACCAAAGACAAATCCCCAAATATACCCCAAATCTCTTGTGACCAGTAAACAAAGGAACAACGCCCGTAAATTCCCTTCAGTATCGTTTCTGCCCAGTGATTATCACAAGCTTCTCACCCCAAAACTTTCAAGTCGAGTAATCAGACAAAAATATCTTCCCATCTTGCTGATCCCTTCATCATGTTTCATTTTTCCTTCCCAATTTTTCCTTTTCCTTACTCCTCTTTCTCTTCACCAGATGATGCACTGGAGCTTCCATGAGCCTTCATTTTATTCTGCTTCAGCGCACCAGTCTTCGGCTTACTACCACGATGCAAATGTTTATCATAAATCTCCTTCAACAGCGGATGATCAAGACTAATAGTTTTATGCCTCTTCTCCACATGCTCCCTAAGTTTATCGTAGCGTGCGAATGCATTGCCTCTTCCACAGTTACCATCCGACTTGAATGGGCATTGAACCTTTCCGACGGTGTGTTCCAAGATGTGGCGATCACAGATGGCAGAGGTCTTGTATTCTTTGTGGCAGAAAGAGCACTCCCACTTGCCGTCAGTAGTTGCAATCCTGGTGGCGTGTTGTCCGCCGCCGATAACGGTGATGTCTGGGATGGTGGATGGGCGGATGGATTGGGATGCTGGTGCAACCGCGGGCTGGGGGGCAAGTTGGTGGATCCCGGAAATGGGCAGACCATAGGCAGCGGCAAATTGCTGATCGAAGTCATCGTCAAGTTTGTCAATCTCAAGTGCGAAGATATTGTCTTGTGGATCCGGAGCGGCAACTTGGGGTCGGCGGATCCAATCAGGAATCCCGAAAGGGTTGGCTTGCTCGTTGCGGGGGATCATGGCATTGGAGGGACCTGGCTCAAGATCAGTTTGAAAGAGGCGGCCTTCATTATGAACATGATAATCAGCATGATCAAAGAAATTGTCAATCATCTGTTCATTCTGATTATAAAAGAAGGGATTTTCGGTGGACAGCGATCCACTCTGATCCGCCGCCTGGTGATATTCAAGAAGAGGGTACTCAACAGCGTCAACTCCATTATCTCTCATTCCGACGCTAAGGTAGCTACCAGGGGGTGGATGCAAACTTCCTAAGTGCTGGTAAAACACCCGAGGGCAAACCCACAACTCCGGATTAACGTCGAAAGTCTTGAGGTGAACCCACTCTAATGCCAGTTAGCATGTGTCGTGTTACCAAATTTGCATCAAGATACACTTACCATCCACCCAACGATATTCATCCAGATCCATAGCCATCATTTCCTGAGAGCTCATGTTTCCTACCAAACTGTGGTCAGATACATCCTCTAAGGTTTGTGGCTAGGTACTCACCATCGATATAAACGTGTAGACGTGGCAATTGATCTACCCTTCCGGGCCAATCACGCATCCAGGCGTCGTCGAACTGCAACTTGAGAGTATCTTTCGATTCGCCGGTGTAGAACACAACGTGATCGATCGTGCAGGTAGGACGAGTGGCCAGGAGCTCGTCCAGGTGCTTGTGAGTCATCTTATAAGACGACATGACTGTAGAGAGAAGCTTTGTAGCAGTTGAGCAGTTGACGGAAGGTGTATGAGGTGTGAGAGGAGGTAGTGTTGATGAAGAGGGGAAGAGCGAGTGATGAGCGGTGGTGAAGGGCTATATATAGTAGTAACTTCTAGTGCTAGGGTCGATTGCCGTACTCCGATGTTCGACCCCGGATTCTAGCGTATAATTCTCCGGGTCAAAGTTCTCGTCAATTCCATTTCAGCTTTAGAATCTTCTATCACCGTTAGATGATAGCTGGTCCCTTAGTTGACCTGGTGGTCGAATTAACATCGTGTTTGTCGAGGCATTGATGATATGGTTCGGCTGTTACGGTTAGCTATTGGAGTGTGAGGTACCCCATCTTATAATCGACCTGGTGGTCGTTGTGACGTTGAATGCGTTGATGAGGTAATGGCGATGTGGTTCAGCTATTGGTACGAGGAGATTTGAAAGATTTCTGTCCTATCCTGATCCCAATGCACCGCACACATGAGTTAGCATGTACGCATTGAACAGAACCTACGGTAGAGAAGAGGGATGGCGAAGGTGACAATACCGAGTATCTAATTGCCATGTGTTGGCTAAAACCGCAAGAAAATCTCTTCGGCTAGGGCCTCCGCTATAAGTGGCATATGAACCTTGACATCGTACAGTGACAGGGTGTCAAGAAGTTAGATGGTGGCTGGAAATATGGGTGGACTTCAGGAGTCTCAAAGTAATAGTAAAGTTGATGGCAAGAAGAGAGGGGTAGCAATGCGGTTTTTAAAGCGTATTGATAATTGGAACCCTTTGCGGATTCTTCTCTAGTAACAAACACGCTGTATTAAATGCATTTAACATGGTTCAACCCGTTATGAGTATTACACGAACTAGGGAGGCGGCGTTGATATTAATACTATCGCTTGATCAAGTGAGGTAAAAGTAGTAGCAGTATAAACAGAATAGTGCAAAGAAACGTAAACTTGACAAAGAAAATACTAAGAAACAGCAAATCCCTAAAGTAGCTAGTCTCAAAAGAAACCGTAAATCGTAATCACCAAAACATGCTAACGACAGCATTGACTTACTGCAAAACACAGCGAGTACCGTCTGCCTTAATATAATTATCCCCATCACCGCTAGTTTTGCAATCGCCTTCACAATCCTTGTTACTGTTGCACGAGGAAGATGTTTCTAAACCGCGTCAGCAACATATGACTTTCAATCGCAGACCTCCTACCACCAGATCTATCTTCATCCTGGGGCCCATTGACAGTAGTAGCAACAAATAAAGATGAAGTCGCACTAGCCATAGACCCACCACTCTTTTGAAGCCTGAGCGAAGAAGCCGCGCTAACAGAACCAGATGGAGAGGTCGTCTCTCGTATAACTTCTTCCGTGGTATTAGGAGCTGTCACGGCAAAAGTCAGAATCAACTCGGAATACCGGATAAGAGCTGTAGGATGACGTACTCTGAGGAGGAGTGCGACGAACGGGACTCATTGATAAAGACGAGACCCATCCATCTTTAGTTGGGATGTAACTATTCTATGATCAGCAGTTTCTTAAAAGTAGGCAAAAGAATGGAGAACAAACATGTGGTTATTTGGCTTAGGCGGAAAGGCTCCAAGTTGAGGTGCAGAGAATACCTGCTTTTTTCCCGGCGTTCGGGTATCGTTGAAACTATCGGGCGACGACATGGAGAAGCGATGTAACAGGTGGGTGATGAATCCAAGGAGTAAGAAAGCAAGTTATGAAGGCCCCAAAACCGGGGCCAAAAACCTATGGTGAGCATGTTGCTAAATTCAATTTCTGCGAGTGTCATATGTAGTCACTCGGTAGACCTTCAACTTTCGCTGTTACGATATGGAAGTTGGGGAGAACCGCGTTCGTTTATTCTATGGTACAGAGAAGAGAGAAGGAGAAAGACTCGAGATATATACAGGAGGCATCGGCCCCTGCAGCAGTGACTATGTATCTGACCTCTAACATCATGTACATCTGTAACATTCGCAACGTTTTATTTTTTGATATTTTTTATTTTCCCTAAGTGTTTTTGGTTTTTGGTTTTTCTCTTTCTTGTTTTTCTATATTCTCTATGAGTTAATATACATTCACCACATAGGGTGCTTAAGCAGCGATTTCGCCGGCGGTATGGCTGTTGGCGTTGTTTGTAAAACGGGCACTGCAGCGAACACTCGCAGTTGCAACTGTTTTTGTAGAGACCTTCTTCGATCTAACGTTTGATTTCCGAGCCTTTTTCTCCTTGACGGGTTCAGGCTGCTCTGCGTAATTCTCGCGGGTGAGGACCGCTGTTAATAAAGAATTTTGTGGGACACCGTAAAACCTGCTGCGGGGATTTACTGTCATCGCTCGCTTATAGCTCGCATCGTCTTGGTCATCGTCTATAAACTTTCGCTTAAGTTCACCTGGGGTAGTGTTGGCCTGGTTTGTCGTGTCTACTAGTACCCCGTCTTTTCCCTGAAACTTTTTGGATATTAGTATATAGATGGAGTCTTGGTGCGGTATTAGTACTTACCCAATTTGTCTTAAAAGTAACATGCTGTTGGTTCTCCTTAAAGTTTTCCCAATAACTGATCGGAGTAGACTTTCTCTTCGTACGCCGGTATATTTCAAGGAGATTGATATTGCTTGCTGTCGAGTCTGAACAGTTGGTAGACGCCTGTACAGTTGTATTCTTGGTAACTAAAAAAATACCAATGCCTCTAGGAAGCGATAGCGACTGACGTTCGGCAGGGTCAGGCTCTTCGGATGAATCTTTCGAAGGCACCGACATTGGCGTAACAGGCAACACTGGCCGCGACTTTTTATTGCGACCTCCATACGGTTCAAAACGTTGGGTCGTCTTTGTTGACTTCCTAGAAACCTTTCCGGATCTTCTCTTAGAAGCCGGGGTGGGAAAGATAGGCACCGGTTCCAGAGAGGGGTCCCTCGAAGGGTTATCGACTGTCGGCAATTCAACGTATACTTTGGGGATGTTCGGGGTAGTGGGAGCGGGTTTCGGTGACATGATATCCGAAGACGAGTCACTGTCCTCTTCATCTGGCTCAGCAGAGCGCCGTAATGGCCCACGCAACTTTTGAAGAGTATGGATTTTTGCCAGTTGAACTCGAGTAAGCGGCTTTGGCTTCTCCATAGGGTCAGAATCATTATCGGTTAACTCGCCCTCGTTTATCTCGATGGTCGGTGAAGTTGTAACTTTCTTTACGTGATGAGTGGTAAAAGAATCTGATGCTGTGACAACAAACTTTCCCTCGTTTCCGCGATCTTTCTTCGCAACTGAAGCTGTTCCGCTGGCTTGGGTCGTAGTTGCACCACGTTTCTTGTTCTTGAAGGTAAAGACAATCGTGGGATACTGTAGGTGAACTCCTGAAAGTTGAGTATACTTCTGGGCTTTTCTGCCGCTAGATTTTTTTATACACCAATTCTTCCCGGCATTCTCCGCAGTTGATGTTGAGAATTTTAGCTTCAATGCTTCGGCGTCCCAGCGGTCAACCCGCTTCTGGTGATGTCCAAATTCCCTTTCCGTGATGCCCGGGACTTTCATCTTTTCCACTGTTCTCGCGATTTTCTTATGTAGATAAGATAGACGACGCTGCTGAGCCGGAGACAGCGCGGGTTTTTCTTCGGCGGCCGTTTGGACTTGGTCCTCAATGATCTCACTTGCAGGGGTATCTGTAATGACAGTTAGTGATAATCCTGGAAGCACATACTGCAGATTATTGCATACCTTGACTGTCCTCTCGGGATTCATTCTCGGAACTAGAAGAAACGATATCCAACATATGCTCCGACTCAGGGTTCCCCTGAGTGATTTGAACACTGTTCTCATCATCGATGATAAGAATGGCAGGATTATCTGCAACGACAGTTAGTGCTAATCCTGAAACCACATACTCAAGATACCACATTCATTTGATCTCTTGGGATTTATCCTGCGAATCAGGAAAGGCCACATCGCGCTTACCCATAGCGGTTTGGACTTCGTCCTCGTCGTTGATGACGATATCAGCAGCGGGAACATCTGCAACGACAATTAGTGCTAAAAAAGACCGTATACTTAAGATACTACATACCTTTGATATCCTCTTCGCATATGTGCTCTGAGTCTGAAAAAGCCACAACTGGCATATTCACATCCTGATCCAGAAGATTCAGAGGTGGGCTAGCGGTCTTCTGGAAATGCCATCGAAGATGCTCGCTATTGATCTCCCAAAGTTTTTCATTGACAACTGAAGCTGGAGGAGAAATGGACTTCTTTTCGACAGCCCCAACTCTAGCACTGATGTCTATAGCAGATTGTTTCTTGTGCTGCTCACGCTGATACTCTTCGGCTTTGTCTTGGCAAGCGGCAACCAGAAGAAGCAACTTTTCGTCGCCAGGGACCCTGCCCTCAGTGCCCCAATCGGCGTTGTCCATCATTTTTTCCGCGTCAATGTCGGCAATTTCGGTTACAATCTGGGATACGGCGAATTGGGTGGTAGCCGGAGTAGGATTAATCATGACGGGCTGGGTTGGAGTGAGAGCGTAGAAATTGGAGAGGAGGGGTATGTGGTTGATTGGGAGAGAGTTGGACATTGTATCGTATGTGAAGACGGAAGATCCGTTGTGGATAATGAAAAGACCACTCCACTAGATGGCGAAGATGTATCGGAAGGTGTTTGGAACAAAGAGATATGGAAAGCTTGTGAAAGCGAACGTAGCAGAGGAATGGGATGAGAAGGTAGAGAGAGAGGGGAAGAGGATAGAATGGTAGAAATAGTTGGGGTGCTATTGTATCGCCTAGGGCACAGATTCTTCAGAGTGAATAGCAACCTTCCCCCAACCACCACCACCATTGAGGTTGGAGTATATTTGATGAAGCCCAACAACATATTCTAGATTGCGTATGCAAATTGATGGGAAGGGGGACACCGTAGAAAGACGCACGTACTTTGAATACCTCGTCGCCAGCTTGACATTCATAGTGCAATAATATATCGATGATTGCCTTTCCGTTGCAAGTAATAGAGTGTTTCAGCGCTGCTATACTCTAGTAAATATTCCTCGCCTCGAGAATGAATGCTAGTGGGACCGGTGGGACAGTACAATGGCGAAGTTATCAATTGTACAATAAATGGCTTTAATCCGTCCGTTGTATACGAAATGGAATGTGAGTGACTCCGTCGCATGCCCAAAATACCGCCCCGCTGTCTTGCTCCCAGTGGTGTGCATTCGAAAGAGTCTCTCTGCTAGGTGCACAAAAACGCCTGCAAATGCTGAAACGAACGGTTTGCCAATGAGATACCATATGCCCGGTGAACTCGTAGTGCCATTTATCAAATATGGCACGTATTGTTTAGCTCTACGGTTAGTCTCGAACGTAAGATTACTTACGGTGAAGTCAACCGAATTCTTCCTCTCTTTGCTGCTGGTAGCAGCGGTCCGAGACTTCCCTCTCCCCTCTCCTTTGTTTTAGTTTTTGGTCGCCGAGGCCTAAATCTCGCTCACCTGACAAGTCCAGTGCTTGATATCTTTTGAACCGATTTCATCCTAGGTGTTACGATAGGCTATGTGCCACTCAGTTTCCCCAGCATGTCGTTGGCCTCTCGTTTACAGATACTTGAAGGCCATGACCCACGAATACAGGACGGACCCGGACGACACGACGTTACAACTAGGGTTGGGGTTATTGTACCCATGCACTGCGGTAATTCATAATTCTTGAGTCTACGAATGAAAGCTCATCTTTTATTCCCTATAATTGGAGAATTCATTCGTTTATATACCACTGAGCTATTGGAGTCGTGGTCACTCGACATTGATCAATCGCATCATGATGCATCGCTCGAGTCTTAATCGTCAACTAGTAGTTGCATAGAGTTGACCGAACTCACCAGCGGAAGCTGATGGGCTGATGGTGAGGCAACAGGCATACAGTGCTGTAGTATACGTCCCGAGTCCTCCCTACACAGGTATCTTCAGGACTGTAGAAACAAGTTTCCGTGGTGCGGCACTATGCAACAGCGCAAGCTACAACACTACAACAATGACACCGGCGCGCCTTTAGAAACAAGATGGAATTAAGAAATACCCATGTTATTTACTCTTGAGTCTTATGCGACCTGAGAAAGTTGAACCGATCCATTGGTTGTTAAAGAATTAGAAACGAGGGATAACGATTCACGCACAATTCTTTCTATGACAGCAGTATAAGCGCATGATCACTAGCGTAGATGTAGGGATGAATCATGGGGAAGGTTAAATGAGAAGAGGAATAGTAATCAGTATAGTTTCTGAGTCATGGTTGCAAGACTCCTCCCCACGTTGGAATACGCAAAAAGACTACGGCGTGACTACAGAGTGCCACAGACCTAGAACTTTAAGGCCGACAACTTGAATAATCCCTATCAGAGCCGGAATTTAGGGCCAGAACTGATTTTTCTTGATGGAAATGAAATTGGAACAATCACAGGTTGAATATCGGCCCTGCCGCAAAGCAGGTACGAGACATGCACAGGGACAATGAAACAAGAACCAATGACTACTGATGGGGTCTCGTTTTTACGGTACCTAGACTGGTAAATTAAAATTCGTGCGACGCGAACTTGCGAATGGGAGAGTCTAAGCACCAGGAAACTCCATATGCCGGATGGTTCTGGCAGCATCCAAAGTTTTAGTTAACTGGATGCGGCTGAAAAAGTTAGGTCAAATAACGATGGGTTGGCCCCATTCACAGCGCCAAAGAGCAGTAACAAACTGCCCACGCTTAACACATATTGAACCATTTGAGTATATTCAGTTTCCAAAAATCTACAAACTTCTACGCACGTCTATCAACCCGAAAGTAATGTCAGATCCACTTGTTCAATATGCCTGATTCAAACCTCAGCATCTCCAGCCTCCTGCCGACTAAACAGAGCTTTTCCTCACACTCACTCTTCACCAGTTTCCAAAACCAATACACTCTCGGCCCAGAACCACCCGCGACCTCTTTCACCATTCAACCACATTACAGATTCCGTTGGCACATCGGTGAGTCCTATTTCACCGCTGTGCGACGCCTCCAGTCAGAGTGGCAGGCTGCCTACCACCAAGCAAACAATGACCAACTCATGCGCCTCTACTTGAATGATATCAACCTCATTAACCGCTACTACGGCCTGCCCGAAGTGCCTAATCTACGCGTTCCTGAGTGGCCGAACAGGCAAGCTGCAGAACCAGCCAAGACGTGGACCTTAGCCGAAGCATATCGGAACGCTATAGCAAGAGCAGGAGAAAAATCCATCACTTCCACCGTGGATACTGCTGGAACTAAGGCAAAGGCTCCGCGACCCGTATTTGAACCCGAGCCAATGAGTTTCCAGTATACTCCACCCCCCGCAGACGATAGGGAGGCGAAGGGCGTCAACACAGTCTTCTTCGTCGATGGCAGTCGTCTCATATTAGGCGGTGTTTCTCCTCGGACTACAAAGTTGAAGGTGTATACATTTTTCAATTCGCGTAGCATGGCTCTGTAAGGTCTCAAGAGATGGGATAGAGGGAAACTAATGTTTGGTAGACGAGGAGTTACACTTCCAGTGGACGCCAACACTGGCCAAATTATTGGTTGGGTGATTGTAGAATTTGCAACCAACGATGAAGCGTGGAAGGCTTTGGAAATGGTTGCGTCGTAAGGGTTAGTGCTGAATTTTGGGGCGGAGGAAAGTTTGAGGGTTCCCATGATGGTGGAATTTATGTGGATATGGTGGAATGGTTTCAATCAAGTATTGAAGTTTGGTCACACTTAAGGTGTTCTTTCTGTAACACACGCACGCTAGCATTTAGGAGAGGCAGACGATATTGTAGCTGAGGATTACAAGAAGGGGAGATAGCGGCATTCTATCGTGGGTGAGGGATAGAAAAGACTGCTGAACCACGGAAGCCGCACATTGGTATATCGTGTCTAAATTATTGATTTCCCTAATTCCTAGCCCGCGTTATATCGCTCTCAAGTTCGGTCGCTGCGATAGTAGGACAAGGGATTGCGCTTGTTTGTGGCATACATCGTGATGGAGAGAAGAATCTCTTCACGTTGCCACGTGGCGTAAGACTGATCTCTTGAACTAGCCTCTTCCTAAGGCTTGGAAGTCGGGGAACGAGATCAATGTAAGATAAACATCCGCAGTTTCTCTTCTTGTTCGTTCTCGCCTCTGTCCTCGTGCCATTCACGAATTGCAATGGCTATCGCAAAAATCCTACCAAGCTGTCTGATAGACTGGACTAAATATTTCATTGTCTGTCCGCATAATTATATTCTTGTATCCCTACTGACTCCTCATCATCTAACCCTAGGCCACGCGCGATTCGCAGAGAAGTAGCTGTAGCTGTGGCGTAGAAGACATTGACGCAATGAAGACCTGAGGTCTAATTCTCTTGCTCAAGCCTATTTTTATGAACGCCGATAGAAAAATGTGTCCTGTCTCTAAACCCTCCCTACTTGCTGGACCTCTTCTCTGGCTGAGTGCAATCTTCGGTTGACGACACTTCGATAGCGACTCCTTCTTGTTACATTGCGTATCCCGGCCTATATCCCAGCCCAAGTGCGCTCCTAGTAGCTGGAGCCTACTTTCCTCATATGCACAGGTATCTACGGCCTTTTTGCTCTTTCTGTAATTACCATAAGATTGACAAACATCCCGTTCCGCAGTAAGGCTTCAGTTGCGGGTGACAGTTGTAATCGAGGGAGATTAACACTTCTAGCTCTCGTTGATAAGAAAGGCCACAATTGCGGACAGACGACGGAATGTCGACATTATTGTGTTGGTGTTGAACGAAGCCCACATCACAATTGGTGACGTAACCCTAATCCTAAGCACACTATTTCTAAAAATCGATCTGCGAGTGATATACTTCCCCTACGCCTTTATGCCCTCTCGAGGATCACTAATTGTACAATAATCTAGCCTGTAGATGGCTTTTGATACGGCGGGGTGTAGCAAGACCGTTTCCTCTTCCCACAACCACCACACAATCACACCATAGAGCCCACAAAATCTCGCATCTCTCCTCTCCCTCCTTCTCCCAAATACTACTATCCCTTCATATATCCATCAACTCTACTAATGGTTACAAAACGCAGTGACACAATCGACTACCTCTCCTCAGTCCAAGGCCATTCCCGCAATGACATCCTCATGGCAATGGGAGGCCACTTCTCCACCCGCTTCCTAGGAAAACAGGTTTTTGAGTGGCTCAAGTACATCCACGGTATCTTAAATCTTTCCTGAGCTAGCGCTGAGACTAAGCTGATGTGAACAGGGGTCAATCCCCACGCCCTCGGCGCGGAAGAGATCGAAAAGCCTATCGTCGAGTGGCTTGTCTCCTGGGTCCTTACGCTAACTAGCCGTCCCATGAGCCTCGAGGAAGCCGCGATTTCGGTCAACCTATGCCCAGTTCCCAATTTCCAGATGATTGCCGTCTGTCGCCCCTAACCGACTCCGCACAGTGGTAGCTAATGACCCCAGACCCACGCGGGTATCCAAATCTTCTTCTCCTCTTTCGACTGGAAGTCGGCCCCTCCCATGCACACCCCCTTCCCACTCTCCGATCCCAGGACCCCCAGTATCCCTTGGCAACCCTCCACCCTCTCCCGACAATTTCTCTCCCTTACCGCACCTATACATGAAGAAACCCGACCACTCGCCTCCACCACCTCTCCACCCCGCCCCTTCGCCGGTCCCCCAATGCCCCTCTTCCGTCGCGGAGGCGGGTACGATCCCCAAATCACCATACTCCCCGACGGGAAGCTGAAGTGCAGTCTATGCAAGAGCGAACATTTCAAGGTTGGCACATTGAGACGGCATTTCAAAGTGCATACGCAGGGGGAGGTACAGTGTCCGTTTGATGGGTGCAAGAGGTGGTATTATCGTGCGGATAAGTTGAGACAGCATCTTGCTGAGGTGCATCCGCAGGTAAGTTACACCACCCCCGGGCCCCGCAAGTGAAGGAGGCTGATGGGATAGTATGCGAGGGGAGATCCGACGGTGATTGAGATGGTTAGGGGAGTTGTGGTTTGAGTGGGAGGTGAATAGGGAGGTGAGGTGGGAGGTACTGTACGTTAACTTGTTTTCAAGGCTTTCAGTAACTATTACATGGGGTCAATTGAAAGCAATCCTACAACTTTGGTCATCTCCATTTCATAGAATTCAGCATGGTGCAATCACGCAACGCACATTCAATTGTTGTTTGCACACTGGCATAAAATCCCACCTAGTTCGTGAATTCCAACCCTATTATCGCCCCAACTGTACTATGGACACTCAACTAATCCAAAAGACCCGGACCTTACGTCAAAACACCAGATTCTCGTCACTGGCCGTTTCCAAGCGCGTCAGCCAAATACTTCGTAAATCCTGGGTTGAAGCAGTAGAAGCGACTACGATGAGTTTCGTCACCGCAGGCAGTTCCCAAAACCCCAAGCGTCCTCCTCAACCCAACCAGGTTCATGAAGCCCAAAACCATAACAATACAACTGCATCAGAAAAGTCACCAACCCGATTACACCGCCACCCCGGCTCTCGCATTTCCCTAGCCCTCTCCCACCTCCAGAAATACCGGGAGCGCACCCCCGCGCCATCCGAGAACACTTGGTTCACCCGACCTCACCTACGCCTACCAAAACCCAACACCGACACCCTCCTCCCGTGGTACCACACCTCGTACCCCACCGGCATCCACTTCCCCTTCCTAGCGCCAGCGTCCCCGGCCACAACAGTCCCTATTCTCTCCCTCCGAAGAGGGGATAAACTCGTCCTCAACTCCACGCTTCACTTCTTTCTCCGCGCCTCCGCCCGCCACGCCTCGCAGCTCCTCATCGTTGATATGATCGATATGACGAGCTTGAGAGAGAGTCGGGTATATGTTGAACCCAACTACCGCTTCTTGTGCCCAGATGTGGAGTATCAAAGCCACACCGTTACGGATTTCTCGGTGCTTGAAGTTCGGGGTGAGTTGATGCTAAAACTAGGGGAGCAGACGGTATACGTTGAGATGAGCGAGAATTTGGCAGGTTCGGAAATGGTAGAGATATTGCGACAGGGTAAAGAGGTGGAGGCGTGGACGGCGTGTACCGGGGGTGTGGGATATGTTGTTGGCTGGCAGATGGGGTGTGCGCTCAGGAGAGCGGTGGGAGTGGGAATGGGGTGCGCGACGTGGAGGTATTTTTGCTCGGGCGGGAGTGATGCGGGGTTGGTGGGGGAGAGGGAGGTGAAGGCGCACCGTCAGGGGTACCAGTGGAAAGACGAGTGCAGGTATTGTAAACGCAGAACAGAAAGTGCTACTGGGAGGGGTGAGGCTGTAGTTTCCTTACGAGATGGATATGGAGGACGGTGCATATGAGAAGTACATGTAGTAGGGTATGTACAAAGAGGTTAGAACAAGCGAGTAATGCTTCTCACCCTGCGACACACTTCTTTTCATCATCACCAAATTTTGTTTTACTCACTTGTTTGATTCTGCCGCACAGATCACGGGTTTCAACTGTTATCATCTGGGTTTATCACCCTCGAGCACCAAAAAGAATTCTCAGACGCTTTACAGCTGGCTCATAGTGTATGGTTTCCTACCTCCCATCACCTCTTGGTAATACTCTTGTCTATTCAGAAGTCATCCGTTTCAAACGCCTCATGACTACAATTGATTGACCCCGTTTCTATTCGTAGGATCAGAGGATTGGCCCCCGAAGATTCTCGATTCGACGATCAACGGCAGTTCACTCTTATTCTTCTCCACCACCCAGAGGAGCATCAACCCCTACTCTATGAGAACCAAAACTGGTTTGTGATGTATGAATTTCACATTTACCCCCCCTACCTATTATTCATACACTTATATACAGCAGGAACATTCTTTTCGAGCGAGCATTACTTTAGGCATTATTATCTCTAGACGAACACCTACCGTTTACCTGTGACTCTGGGTTAGTTACTATCCGGTATCCACCCCAGTTACACATTCATAGCTAGATATCCTCACAATTTTCATCAAGGAACAGGAGCTACTTGGTTCGTCTGCTGCGGTTGAAACGGATACAAGCAATTATCCTACTACTGGCTTGCTGTGTATATTTTATTGCGTCCCGTTCCTCCACTGTATTCACTAACTGAACCTGTCTATTCTGCAGGCAACTGTTTCGAATCAATCTCAATTTGTGTTGTTGGTTGTCGCCATATTACAGCAAAGATCATCCTACCGAACAGATCCCAGTATACTCGTGGCTCCAGGCCCACCTCTCGGCTAATATTTGACATCATACCATCGAACCACCAACATTGAGAAAACTGGTGTTTCCTATTTAATTTTCTGATCCTTGACAGTCTCCACTAATTAAAATGCTAAGCCAAATGCATATCCAAGCACGGGCACTCCGTCAAGCACGAGCTGTCCGTCAGGCACGAGCTCTCCGCCAAGCACATGTTCTCCGCATAGTTACACCACTTCTTGAGGATGAAGACTTCGTCAACCTCCAGTCCACCTGCAAAAAGCTTCACCATTTGCTCCTGATTGGCTCCTGCGTACGAATTCTGGACTACTACAATGTACCTTTCCATGGCGGATCACTCTACAGGCTAGTTTCACGTCTTATTGACTACCGTTTTTTCGCACATGCCCAGCGAATCATTGCTTACTTCCCAAATGAGTTTGACGAAATTGATAAGGAAATGCTCTTGCAAACCACCGCAATTCAAGGCAATGGCGGTATTATGAAGGCTCTTTTTGATGTCGGAATATCACGAGATGATGAGGACCCTGTCCGCCTTTTGTGTCTTGCTGCTTCGCAACATAACATCGAAGTCATGAGATATCTTCTCAATCGCGGACAAGATATTAATGCTGTCACCAAGACCGGCACGACAGCACTGTACGTTGCGACCATGGCCGGCTCACTATGGTCTATGGAGCTGCTATTGCTCAGGGATGCAAGGAGAGATATCGTCCCGCCAGGAGATCAGGCTGGAAAATTAGCTCTCAGTCATTCGGACGAGGGATCCAAAGAGGATGCGTTGTTGAGGAAGCTGCTCTTGTGTACCGATGTTTGCAGGGTGCTACGTGCTAAGCGGGTGTTTGCCATGACACATCATGAGTCCGATCGCAGAGAGCAGCGATTTTGCCCGATTGATGTATTTACGATTCTGGGAAAGCAGATAGAGTTTCCGGAAGAGTGGTGTGAGAGGTTTTGTTTACTTGGGAGAAGAAGTGTATAGTTGTAGGAGTATTTATTTTTTGTGCCGATTATATTTGGATCTACAAGAGATTGTAGGGTTTTCTGAGATGGGGTTTTGTACTTTGAGTAAGTGACAATTAAATTGTTGGTGCTGTATTGAGTTTTGGCATGGGTGTTCCTTATCGTTAATCGAGTTTTTGATCCGTACGTAGGATAAATGACGGTGCTTTCAGAGATCATCGAACAATAACTGGTACGGGTAATTTACATCACCATTGTTGTCCATGGAAGTATCATTTATATCCGCATGAGTCTGGAGTAAAGAGGAACTGTTTCCTCGACGGAACTCTCCTAACAGCACTATTGCATATACAGGTCTCAGCCAGAGATGTCTCGTATGGCCGGAGTCGGAGATGTCTCGTATGGCCGGAGTCGGAGATGTCTCGTATGGCCGGAGACAGTGATGTCTTGTATGGCCGGAGACGGTGATGTCTCGTATGGCCGGAGATGACTGTTGACTCTGGTACGAGCTGATGGCATTCAGTCGTACTTGTACTTTCATATATATACTGGCCTTCTAGCCCTCTTAAATAGAATACAATCAAGCTTCTCTATCATCACTATTGCAACAAGCACCCTATATGTTTCTAAAGGCTGAAATTGGGTGGAGATGCAGAAGAGAAGTGGTATATATGACTACACGGTTCAATGTAGATAATCATAACGCTAATCCTTCAAAATTAACCATGAGAAACAGGAATCGGGTATAAGTTAGATATGCTAAAGCTTTTGTCTTGCGTGGAAACGATTTTCCTCATCTGGGTTGCTCTATTTCAAGCGTCTAAAATTTTGCTGGCAAATGGGGAACGACGTCTTACTTGGATCTACGGTATCACGTTGGAAAGCTTCTTCTGTCATTGACAAAAGCCAGAAGTTACTTTGAACCCCGAATTCATTCGCAATCCAAAAAATTTCCGCATTTATTTCTCTACATAATAGCAATCACACACCGACACTCGTAAACTAGCCATTAGTAGATGTTACAGGTCTGATACGTGATCACGGCTGCAGGGGCTGATGCCTCCTGTATATATCTCGAGTCTTTCTCCTTCTCTCTTCTCTGTACCATAGAATACACGCATACGGTTCTCCCCAACTTCCATATCGTAACAGTAGACTTTGAAATGTCATTCATCTTGAGAAACGAGCTTGTGCACGTCAAAAATTTCTAGGAACGAGCACTCGGTTCACACCGAGACCATCATCAATTCATGCCATCACCCCGAGTAAAGACAAGTCTTAACCCTCCTAACCTCCTCCGAAGCAAGATCAACCTGAGGATGCGCCTTCTTAATATGCCTTCCCCACGTCAGCGGTTTCTCTCTTACCGCCCAAAGAGGAACCTACATACGTCCGCATATTATCCCACCTTGAATACGAACTCGGTCTCTCGGGATCCATGCACCACGGACAGTTATATCGGCTGGTATGGCTTCTCTCATGCCGAGTTAGGTTCCTTTTTGTCGCTACTTCTAATCCGCAGTACTGGCACCGGAACTGGCCGGTGGTGGGGGAGGGGAGAGTATAATTCCGTGCACTGGCCGCTATTATGAGGGTGATGGGGGAAGGATGCGTACCAGCTGGCATGCCAACCGCCGGGGAGACGCCCGACGTGTCGTTTTTGTTTACACCTAGGATGTTAGTTGAAATTTGTGGCTGTGGAGGGTTGCGGAGGAAGGACATACCACGAACAACATCCTTAGCGTGGCCGCCCCAGGTTGCTGCGCGGGAGGCGGACTCAGCACGGAGTCCTATTCGCGTTAGAAGGATAGTTTAGCCAAGAGGGAGACGTACGGTTGACCAAGGCTACCACGTCGCCATAGGTGGCTAAATTGAGAGCGTCCACAATCCAGTCTACCATTTCTTGTTCTGTTCGACCCCACGGGATCATGGTACGGTATTCACGGATTATTTCGAAAGGGACTTCGGCGACGGCGGTCCATTCGATTAGTTGGTGCATAGGGTTCATGGTAAAATGCAGGAACGGATGGAAGAAACTGGAGTGGCGGAAGAGCGCAAGTGGGAATATATTGACTAACATTGAGGGAGGGATGGAGTTCAAGTTGGACGCTTGCATGGGGCGTAGATATTTCGACCTCTTTGTTAGTTTCATGTTGTCAGTGTTATTTAGACTCTTTATCTTGAAGGTCCAGCCTTATACCGACTTTTGTTGATTGACGACGCACGTTGCCACAAGGACAGGATTTAATACAGTATTCGCATATGTCCACCACTTTGAGACCTTAACCTGATCTCAGCGTAAGAAACCCCCGGCATATCGTCACCATCGGCATCAAGTTTTCTAGCTTCCAATTACCAGTATTCTCCTTACCCCGCATGATCTAAATTGTCCACAATGTGATTCGTGTTGACATGCAACCTGGTCGGGGGGTGTACCTCTCAAAGATACCTCTCAAAGATACCTTTAAGGTCACTACCAGAACCCACTTGTAGCTACGTTGGGTTCTCAATCAATCTAGCATTCTATCAGCTCTCCCGAAAAGGGTTGGGAAACATTTGCGTTGGAGCGGTACTGTCTAGAAACAATATCCAACGAATTCGAAGTATTATATGGCGAGCCCACATCGTAGTCAAATATAAGCTGTCGCTGTTGGTTTCTCTCCTACACAGTATGAACTGCCCTTGTGAAGCTAGGTCTTGTCTGTTTTGTTTCCTGCAATGCGGTTCCTATTTACTTAAGTAGAGCGAACAAGCTCGCTGACATCATAGGAGCGATATCCTTAACGGAAGTGGGGTCAATATCACTCGTTGTAAGCTGAGGGCTAAACCCGCGCAGTATTTTTGCCAACCTCGTCCAGTCCAAAATATTTCGCCGAAACCTTCCCCCACAATAAAAGGGCTCAATCCTGACACTCTCCTTTCCTTTTCACACCCTCTATTCAACAATATTTTCGATCTCCACCTTTCTCTATCGAAACTATCTTCTCTATTTCGACAACCACTTTTCCGAGTATGTCTTCTTCGACTCCTCTCGTTTTGGCACCTTGCCGTCCGATCACCGATCTACTCGGAAGGCCTGTTCCTTCCGATTTTGAAAATTACAATTTGGTCCAATCTATGGCTCGACTTTCCGACGTTCCCGATTTCATCCTCAACCTTCAGAATGGCCAGCTTCAGTTTTCCACGGATGACAACATCGACGCTATCGTGGAATCGATGTTTGGAGACTCTCTTCAAACTCGTCCTCAGATCAACTATCCTCCTCAAGTTAATGGCCAAGTTGTCATCACCAATCAACAGGCTGTTCACGATGCCCTTATGTTTGGCAATCCCGGCGACGCTTATCAATTCGTCTCTCAACCTACGAATGAGCAGGTTCAGGCCTATGCCGGCCAGCTTTTCAATCGAGTCAACCATTTCAACAACTATATTTCTCGTGCTAGGATGCGTCTCAATAATATTCAATCTCCTGCTGGACATGTCGAGGTTCTTCGCAACCATCATCGAGGACGCGGAACGGGAGTTCCCTCTCATGGCCGTGGCCAAGCTGCCGGACTGGCATTCAACTCTCGCATCTCCGGCCATGGCTTGAACAGAGATTCCAGCAACTCTGGAAATATTCCTAATGTTCCTGGAAGAAGGCCCAACGAGAAGACGCTCAGGAGAACGGTGCTCGTTAACAAGAGAAGAGTCGAGGTATGGGACAATTCTCTCAACAGTCAAAGAGAAATGTACTAACCGTTTCATAGATGAAGGCCTTCATTAAAAAGAGGAAGCAACAGATGGGGATGTTGCTAGCTGACCCAAATCCTCAAAATGATCTCGAGGCGAAAATTGCGGCCTAAATGGCTAGAAATGAAGTTATCGCTCAAGAGCAGAAGAGGATGGAGGATAAGAGAACCGAGGAGGAGAAAAACTATATCGCAAAGGTTCTGGGGCAACTCGAGGTAGCGTTGGAGTGGAAGAGTTTTATTTGGTCACTAAAGGGGGAAAAAGTTTCACCACGAAGTGAACTTGGAAAGTCTGGTATAAGAGAGCAGGGAAAAAGATAGTGACGTAGAAGAATACTGAAAACGGTTATACATCCATCATTTTTCCTGTTGTCGTACTGCTTCTTTGCTAATTGATTGTCATTCCCCGCCTTGCACACTGATGCACCGATTTTGCAGGAAAGATAAGCAATGTTAAATGCATACGATGGCGTCTGTGAATAAAGACGATACGCAGATTTTTGAAGGCTCTACCGTAATTTAAATTCTCTCAAATCTCGCAACTTCAGCTGCCTGCAATATTTCGTCTGTACTGCAGCCCAAAAGTCGCACCGACCACATTAATTTTCGTTGTCCTAGGCTGGTGTGCGTGATTTGTGTTTGCCAGGCTGCTCTATGATCCATTCTAATTATAGGATTTTTGTACAGTATCCGACGCCAGTCGTTATCTCCTGCCTCTACACTGCAGTATCTGTTGTGTACATGAGATACTTCAGTACTATAGTAAAAACGCCCTGAAAATAGATACTGTAGTAGTACCGTAGGAACCTCAATTCAAAAGAATACAGACTTAAGTCTGGAGTTTGGTTCTGGGGTAGTGATATCGTATTTAACTGATATTATTCTCGGATTGTCTCAGGAACTCTTAGATTACTCTGGTAGGATTGCCATAGAACTACCCCAGAATTAAACTTCTGATAAACTGCAGACTTAAGTCTGTATTCCTTTGAACCGAGGTTCCTAAGTATTGCGGGGATTTTTGCTAAAGTAGGTTTTGTAACTGCAGGGTACGAATAAGCTTTGAGGCACCGACACCTCGACACACCACCTCACCGCTAGCTTTTGCCAAGCCGTGAGTCGCTGGCCAACCACAAGCCGCCCCGTAATTCCTCTTTGGCCTCACGATGCCTAGAGGTGGGCGCCCTTCGAGGACTCCGACGCCCAGCGCGGGTCCCTCAGTACTCTCTACACCTAAAAACGATTCCTCCCGCTTCGGCCTTTTAAGGGAGATGCTCGAAGAGGATGGATTGTAGGATTCTGATGATTCCTCCACCCATTCCGACTACGATTTCAACAATGATAGCAACATGGTCGCTTCCTCGATGCTTCCTATTTTCGCCTCTGGTGGAAAGATGAAGCCAAGAAAGAAGCAGGGGAAAGACAAAGCGACGACGCCTGCCCCCAGGACGGTCATGAGTTCGGGAGTCTCTCAAACTCCCATACAACAACAAGTGAACTTGCTCAAGACGGTTTATGCCGACGAGGGTGACGATTATTTGGATATGCCCCAAGATATGGCAGAGAAGATAGTCGGAACGGCTGTCATCAAAGTCATGGAGGGACATTTCGCAAAACTCTACTTGAAAATCAACAACCTGAAGACGGAAGTGTCAACGCTCAAAACGACTGTTGCGAGCCTTGTGGAGGAAAATAAAAAGATGGATGAAGTTAGGGGGAATGCGCCAGACCCAGATTTGCAGCCACCAGCAACACCACGAACACCAACAAAGGATCTTACAATCAGGCCACGGCCAGTACTGCCAGCACAACGGAAGCGGGTGGGAACGGCATTGGCTAGTGTAAGGGCGCGTATGCCTGCGTTCGGTCTCATAGTTATACGTATGGTGATTATTGAAATACGGTTGCAAACGTGGATACGAGTGATATTAGATGTAGATGTGTCTAGGTAAGATTATCGCTAGAGATCTAAGGCTCGTGGCGAGCCGAGTATATAGAATGGCCGTTACCCGGCCCGGGTCATGTGCCGCCATTACATTATCCCCCTCTTTTGGCGCAGACCTCCTGGGCTGCATAAACTGTATATGAGAAAAGGAAAGGAAAGGAAAGAAAAGTATTAAACAATCATGCCGCGTACGTACTCGTACAAGCTCAAAAGTCCCGCTACCGATCAGTACCGCTCAGGGTGACCTTTCGGCGGATCCGGCGCATGGGGAAACTCCACCTCCCATTGACTGAGATCTGGAGGTGGTAAAACCCGTGCCGACGCCATTTATACCGGGCCGAGATCCAATGAAGTAATAAAGTATAAAGAAGAAAAGAAAAGAGAAGAATCAGAAGAAAGGAACGGCCAATTGATAACTTTCCTCCAGTCCTGAGTTCCGAAACTCTATTGACCCATTTCCTCCGCTCCCGAGTCTCGGACCTCAATTCCTCCTTATCTCACTCCCGAATTCCTACAGCATCCGACCTGCCACCCAGTACCGCACTAGTAGCTCGTGTATGTCGGTGTCGGTCATTGTCGGAATTCGTCAGGGTGGTAGAGCTTCCGCTCATGACTTGGCATTGATGGGAGCTTCCGCTGCCGGCATCGGTTGTAGCCATCAATCGTATCCGTCAATTGCGTGTAGTCTCATCTCATTTGTTGACATCTAGCAAGTGAGCTTCTCTAACGATGGTTATACTTACCAAGTTCAAGCGTGCGAGCGCTGTCTGAGCTCTGTGCAGTGCTTCCGCATGCTCTGTAGAATATATCGTGCAGCCGGTAGTCATCGGTAAGTGGCATTGACTCGGTAATCGTCTTTGGAGGTCCGCTTCGGTGACCATCTGGTCGACTTCAATGTTGCGCTCTCAACAGGCGGCTTCAGTACAATCTTGGTCGACTTTGTAGACATGCCTCTCGGCGTACTTTTGACTTCTCGGTAGAACTTCTTGGTAGGCTTGTCGGTGTGTGTCTCGGCAGACTGCTTCCAGGTGGGTTTTTGACTTGTCGGTTGGACTTCTTTGTAGCATTGTCGGTGCGTGTCTCGGTAGACTGCCTCCGGTGGGCTTTTGGCTTGTCGGTAGGACTTGAAGGTGGGCATTTGACTTGTTGGTACATGTCTCGGTAGACTGCCTCCAGGTTGGCTTTTGACTTGTCGATAGGACTTGACTGATCTGACACGGCTATCTCCCTCTTTGTGAAAATTCGTTGCTCCGTCGACGACTTCATCATATCGATTGACGATTGCCATCGTGGCTTGGAAGCAGTGTAACTTGGATCCCCGAATTGATGTTGGGATTCATTGGTGATTCGATACGTAATTCACTTTGGCTTTCGCTTCATCTGAAGACTATCTTCTATCGGCTTCGGTCGTCCTTCTGCGTCGCCCGCTGTCCAGTGACTATCCTGACTTGCTCTGCCTGTTGACTTACTGTCATATGAGACGTCCCAATGCGCTCAATCTCGACGTCATTGCAACGGCTATGCCTCGTCGTGACTTGTTCGGCCTGTTGACTTACTGTCGTATGAGGCGTCCCAATGCACTCAATCTCGACGTCATTGCAACGGCACCTTGTCTTGACTTTGGGCAATGATGTGAGCTTTCCCTCCTGGCATCGTAATAGCCGTCGGTTTTCATGCGACTCGCTGGTGACCATTTGAGGGTGGTAGAATGTGCCAATTACATCAGCGTGGCAGTATCTCATTGATCCATATCTAACACGTAAGCTTCACAGTAGGTGGTCATACTCACCGCTATAAGAGTGCGCTTCTGCTCTCGGAAAACCGGTTTGTACATTGCATATGCAGATTTCGGCATCTCTTGATTCGGCATTTGGTAGGGTCTCGGTGAGCCGCTTCTCCCTGAAAGTCATTCGGATGATGGCTTCGGTGTGTTCTTAGTCAACTTCCCTGTGGCCATCTCGGTAGGCCGCTTCGGTAGAATATCCGTTTGTTTCTCGGTAGTCATTTGGTAGGCCTCTGGTACCGTGGTTTGGCATTCAGTTCGGTATGCCGTTCAGAGATAGTTTTGATCCTTTGGTACGTCATTCGGTAAGCGTCTCGGTCAGTGGCTTGGTACGGTAGGGCTCTCGGTAATCCTCTCGATCTGCATGTGAAGTCCTTCGGCAGTGAGATCTGTCGCTGTCAGATCTCCGTGATCATCTCTTGGTAGTTATCTCGACTGTCTCTTGTGATGCCATTCAGTAGACTATTCGGTACGCTCGGTGGACATTTTCGATCTCCTTCGGGACCAATTCGGTAGCCATATCACAGTCGTTCGGTATCTCGTTCGGAACTGCTTCGATAGCCATATTTGCACTCGTTCGGCATGGATCAGGCTTGTTTGACGTGTCATCTCTCTGGTGCATTTACAGGTCTACTGGGCGTCCGTCGTATGCTAGGTGAACTTATCGTCTTAGATCGCAGGGTGCGTTTGCTGGCTCTCCACGGGGGTGCTTGTCGATTCATCTGTAGGTGTGTTTGCCATCACTTGACTCCGTTGACTTATTGTTGTTTTCTGAGTCCACTAGTCGATTCATGTCCAGGTGCACTTGCCGCAGCTAGCCTTCTCAATTGGTGACTGGATCATACAGTGCATCGTTCCTGTACTTCCGGGACAGTAATTGTTTGCGGTAGGGGTTGCGATTCCGGTACGGTCATCCCCTTCTTTTAAAAGTCGTTGCTCCGCCAGCGACTAATCTCATATGGCTTCGTAGGGAACATCGATTGAAAGGGCTTGATTCGGAAGTCGATTGCAGTCGTCAATTGTCATCGTAGTTGTGTAGCTCGGAATCGCCGAGTCTGAGTCGGGATCTCATTCGGGATAGTAATGTAACTTTGAAACAGATATGGCATTGTATTCCGTATTGTAATCTCTGCCATACGGCACTTGATTTGGTCTCTTGAATCGTAGACGGGATTGTACTCGGTATGGCATAGGAGCCGGTACATATATCTGCGTCTCGGCATTCAATGGCTAGTCTCGTAGATTGTCATCGAAAGTAAGTGTATTAGATAGGGTAGAATTCCACATAACTTCGTGTGTCGGCATAGTCAAAGATTGATTGTCATCCATCTCCGAACATCTCCGGGGTGGGCATATCGGCGATGGTAAGTCCAATTCTCATAGTCTCAATAATAGCGTCTTGCAGGACGGTCGTCTCTCGTATCTGAGGCAATATCTCGTGCCCGGGCTTCCAATTGCTTCATAAGTCTTCGACGGTCCAAAGTGCGCTCTACGCTCTCATTGGTCATTTGCTTGTCGGGAATATCTCCGAACTGCTCCATCTATGTTAGCCAAAGAATCATGAAAGGATGGAAGCAGTGGAAGGGAATATCCAGGAGGCCTTGTCATTAACGGTTCGCCCACACAGGAGCCAAGCCCCGCCGTCCAGTCACTCCCTTCGGGTCTCGGCGAGCCGGCAGCAGTCATTCAAGTCTCTCCTCGGAGGGGCTCTTCTGCCGCAACTACCGCCGCTGCTCTCTGCTCGTCGCGTCCAGCGCTTGGGTCTGTATCACCTGGTGAATCCAAGGTGATGTCTTCCAAAGTCACTCCCAGCAGCCCTATGCATTCCCCAGTCTGTCGGGCAAATGCTACGACGACTTCAATGCTACTTAGAAGATCGTTGAATGCGGTTGCTCCAAGTGTCTGTATACCCGGACCGCGCCCCAGAACCTTGTCATTGACATTATGGTTATCATCAGCTTGTGAGACCTTCGATGCCACTGCCGTAGTCATCGGTGTCATTCCTCCGCTCCACTCGCACTTGGTGATCGCAGGGAGTTAATCGAGCCCAGTCGATGTCAGGATTTTGTTTGGGAAACCATGGTAAGCCAAGTACTAGATCGTACGCCCGCATTGGCACGACTACCACGTCTGATCTATCTACCGGTGCGAGATAGTCCACGCACTGGACTGTGATCCGCGTCTTCCGGCTGTTCTTTGCATGTTGCATCACACCTCCGGTCATGGCGAGGGTGGTGATGAGCGCCGCCTGATGTAATATTCCGAGTCACTTGAGAAGGCTCGGTGTCATAAAGATGCTGGTTGCGCAGCAGTCGATAAGAGCCCGTACGCGTTGCATCTCGCCATTTGATTTTCGTCCAGAGTCACCATGAGTGCCGACACAGCCAATAGTGTTTTAGTTGCTGAGTGACGAAAGATCATTGGCCCTTGATTTGTTGATTGCCGCGTCGATTGTCCATAATACTTGTGTTCTGAGAGGTAATCATTGTCATCATTGTCATTGTAGTCGTCGTAGTCGTCGTAGGCGATCTGCGGAATTGTGTCGGTCTTTCACCGTAAACGCACTTCACGCTGCGCAGTGTATGGCCGCTATAAGTTCGCTTTAATCGAGGGAAAGCTTCTCATCCTGAATGTCCTTCAATCATAGGGTGTCATCTCCATAAGTGCACTTCGCTTGTGCAGACCTTCGTGGCTGTAAGAGTGCGTCAATCGTAGGGTGTCTCCTCCGTAAGTGCACTTCGTTCAGGCAGACGTTCGTGGCGGTAAGAGTGCTTCATTCGTAGACAGGTCCTCCTCTGTAGGTATTCTTCGCTCGAGTAGTGTATCTGTAGGTATAAGTAGAATGATTCTGCAAATGGGCTTCTTCGAGGATGCTCGAGCTGTAAGTGTACATGCAAACTGAGGTAGGTGCACTTCGCTCAATTGGAAGAAATGAAGTTATAACTGTGCTGACTCGTAAATCGTCTGACTTCGCCTTGGTCTCGATATGGCCGCATTCAGGGGTGCTTGGACTGGTGATCGCGCTCAATTGACTCGTAGGAATGGTCTTGTACTCGTGATCATCGTCTTCAATGTCGGTGACGCGCCTTGTGCATCATTTGGTGTGAGCTCTCTAGGTTTCCGCCGTGAATTGACGCGTTCAGGGGTGCAGTCGCGACTTCTCCGGTGTCCAGTGGTCGATTGCAGCCATTGGAAGTAATTGATGTCGTCTTGAACTCATCTAGATCGATCGTATGCGATGTTTGTCATTGGTTGGGTGGTGTCCTGTACTGGTGATAATCATCGTCATCATTGCCGGTGACGCGCCTTGTGCGCCAATTGGTCTCTAATCTCTATTCCGCTGCCATCAGGGTCTCAATTGAATGATGGAACAGTCAACGCTTCGTGCTTCGCAGTAATGATGCATCGATATCTCGTATGGAGGGCAGTATTCTGAATTGTTGACTCCATTGTGTCGTGTGTCGGAAAAGGGGTAAAACTCGTCAACTTGTAATCCCGTGAGCAAAACGTATCCATTTACTGAAATAGCGATAATAGTGTAAGGGCGCGTATGCCTGCGTTCGGCCTCATAGTTATACGTATGGTAATTATTGGAATACGGTTGCAAACGTGGATACAAGTAATATTAGATGTAGATGCGTCTAGGTAAGATTATCGCTAGAGATCTAAGGCTCGTGGCGAGCCGAGTATATAGAATGGCCATTACCCGGCCCGGGTCACGTGCCGCCATTACAGCTAGAGAGGTAACAACTCGAAATTGGGTGAAGCAAGTCGAAAAGGACAACGTGACGCCTATGAATATTGACGAATCGGATGCGGAACCAGGGCGACCGGGTAAAGCACCGAGATTAACATCCCCACCACCCACGCTGATGCACTCTCGATACGCTGGAGCTTCCGCAATGGTAAAGAGAGGGGAGGATGATAGGGGAAAAAATGATAAGGGGGGCCAGACAAGGAGTTTACCTAATCCCCGAGAACGACAATGACGAAGACGAGGGAGATCCGAGGGGTCACGTGACCGAGTGACCGAACTCAGGAATACAATAATGTGGAGGAAGGAGGATAATGATAGGGGTGGAAGACGACTAGGAGGGAGGGGAGGACAAACAAAGTGGGAGAAGTCGGAAGCCCCGGAAAGGCAAGAAAAGGAAGATGGGTGGCCGCGACGTAGTCGGGTCGCGACGAAATATGATGATGACCGCGGAGTCACAGAGATATATGACTGCCGTGGCGGAAGATATGAAAGTTGGCGACCCCGAAAGGGTTAGCCGGGCAGGGCTTAGGAATGGAGGAGAGTCGGAAGAGTTGCAGTTTAGATTGCGCCTATATGGTTTGAAGATCCTGCAGGATAAGAATGTACTTTACGATTCTCTTTTGTTTTAGTTTGCTTTATTTTTTGGTGCACTTAGTTTTGGGGGGTGGGCTTGGGGAGTAAGTGGCCTTAGGGTCTGCCTTGAGTAGCGGGAAGCGGGATGGGACGACTTTGCCTAGGAGAGAGATCGGGAGTTTCAACGGCCTTGTGCCCTCCTGGTTGAAGACCGAGGAAGTTCCAGGATGGGGTAGTTTAAATGCCATGACCACTAGTGGTCGGCCGGCTTATGGTAACTTAGCTGGGCACCTCCCTTCGGGGGTGAATGCAAAATGATTACAAACACACAAATAAGCTTTGAGGCTCTATGGATAGTCTAGCCGGTGGATTGTTGAATGTTGAACTTCATCCGTCCTCCACTTCACTAAAAAGCTTCTTAAGTGTACCTATTTCAAGAACTTTAGCCCAAAGAATAATTAACCATTTTATATAATGTTCTAATCTCAGTCTCTTTAGATAACTATCGCAATCTCAGGGTGAATAAAAGAGCACATTTGTTTCAAATACCTCAATGAGCTTGAAGGCGGCATCTTCATTGGCATTTAGTCATAAAATGCGCATCGCAAATACACATTGCCCCTCAGTTGTTTCCAACCTCGCCGTTCGTCATACTATCCAGAAACCCTGTGTTGTAAATTACGTTACCACACCTATTTCCTTTCTTTAGATGCGTAAGATATCAAGTGACACAGGGAAATATTACACCGGTCGTGTATTGATTCATGTATGTGCTGTGTCATCTGTAAGAGTCACATGTTGAGTCAGACAGAAGTTAGGCCAATAACAATATGAGTCAAAGCGATTGACAGGTATGTATATAACTACTGGCCTCGAATCAGGCTCTCAATGTGTATATGCACTAAGATGGAAGTGGAAGCGATAAAAAGGGAATAGTGTGGCAGGGGTAAAGAAGGTGTGAGAGAGCCTGGAGACATCGCTCCACACAAAGGTTCGCGGTCAACCGGGTTAAGATCTCATCAATCCGGTGAAAATCTCAATACCACGGATTTGTACTGGATTTGCAGGGAAAGAAGAGTTTAGAGTGAGGGAAAAAGAGTTTGTATGGGGCTCAAAGCAAGTTGGACAAAACTACATGTGCAAAGCTAAAGAGAGTGACCGGGTCAAGCTGGCTATGATCCAGATCAGGTCCGGGTTAAGGCTGCAGTGAGTGTAAATGAGGTGGAATTTTTTAAAAAAACTCGGCATTGACTCAGGTAGCTGTAAACTAATACCCCCCCCAAAGCTCAGCTCTCTGGAGGTAATTTGAATTTTTGGTGGAGTGAAGTCTCCAGGCCCTCTCACCTCACTTTTTTCATGATCTCAATTTGGATCGGACACACCATTTCGGTTAGTATAAAATCACGTGAGATCAAGGGCCGGGGTACGAGGCCATATAACAAGTAGGTGGTTTGTATGATAGTTAAAGAATTAAGCAACACGCTTAGCACTATTCTTACTTTCCACTCCACGCACTTCTCTAAAGTCAGAACATTCCGCTTGCGCCTATTCAATACCCTGCACTTTTGCCATTTCTCTCCCCCTATTCACTCTCATCATCGGCCTCATACCCATCCTCAACAAACTCTTTTTCGAACGTAACCATTTCCGGTTGATACTGCAACTAATCCTCAAGCCGTCGCCGCTTTATCATGGATAGGCGACACTTTTCGCATTCAATAAGATGCTCGTTGCGATATAGACTTCTGCTTAGTACTAGTGAACCGAAGCGGTTAGATCGGTCAGATATGGACCTCGACTGGGCCGATCTGTGCCAAGGGCGGTTTCATTAATGACCATCTAGCCCGTTTACCAATTGATAGATTTCATAGATATCTATCTAGCCGGACTATAGATATCTGTCGATTCCACTGCCTACTACTACCACCTGGTACTGGCGAATGACATTGTGCAAGAAAGGTTGAGTGAAAATTGTAATAGAGCAGATAGAGTAAAGAATATAGAAAAGGTAGTAGTTTGGAGTACTGAAAGGTCTGATTATTAGAAGTCTTATCCGCAGGATTTAGGACCGTATATATATGACTACAGAATCTATCTTTAGCTTTTACCAGTGCTCAATGCGGTCTGATATCTATTAGTATCTTCTCTCAGCGCCAGATATCTTCAGAGTCTATAGATATCTTCAGAGACTGCAGATATCTTCCTTGGCGTAGATATCTATAGGCTCTATAAATACTCTAGATATCTGCCACATGAAACCGGGCCCATCTATGCCAAGGGCGGCTTTCAAAACTACGACCGCATCTGACCGATCTACGAATCTATAGATTACCGGGCGGTCGATCTGACCGCTTCGGAACACTGCTTAGTACTGGGTACGTGTCGCACGTAAAGGGTCATTCCCAGACGGATGTGGAAAAAATAGTTCCCATGGTGGTAGTTCTGCGTTTGGGGTCGGTGGAAGGTATGAGGCTGGAATGGCAGGTACTACCAAAAGAAGAGAAAATTCTAGTGATTTCATTTTCTATACCCTTCTGCGTTCAGCATGATCAGCGCGGCGATTCCACAATTTATTGTGAATTCAATCAAGATACCTCAATTCAACATGTTCCGCAACCGGTCTTATACTGGCTTCCAGCCTCTCCTCTCCTCACTTCATCGATCCACCGCAATGGAAAAGCCCCTCACTTGCTACATCTCCAAGCCCATCCTTTCCGCCAATATTGACGACAACTGCGCGATCTGCCTCGACTCTCTCCCTTCGGATGAACACGCACGTCTGATTCCGTGTAAACACGCACAGTTCCATGAAGCTTGCATTCGCACCTGGTTTGAAATGAGCATTTTGGGTACTTGCTGTCCGCTCTGCCGGGAGGCAACGGAAGTATACCAGCTTGTAGATGGGACTATATGGGGACTAGTGGATGAGGATGATGTGTGCGGATGTGGAATCGTACATGAAGAGTGTGAGGACTGTGGGAAGAGACATTGTAAGGACAGTGATTGGTGCTGGGAGTCGGAGTCGGAGTCGGAGTCGGAGGAGAGGATGGAGGGCACCATGGTTTGGAGTCTTGGACGAAGGCCGACCGTAGTGCAGGGGGAGACGCATGTGGCGTATGTGGCGGAATTGATCGAAGTAAATGAGGCGGAGGATTACTACAGTGTGGAGGACGTGTTGGTGGATGCGGTTGTGTAGGAATACTATTGCGAGGCGGTGATGTAGGACATGTCGGTAAATGCCTGAAGTAAAGGTATAGTAGATACTGTTAGACGAATTTCAGACAGGAGAGAGTGACAAAACCTCCATTAGCCTTTGCGTTTTTATTGGGGAATGTGTTTAGTAGTTATTTGGAGTGGATTAGGTTACCGATGAGTGCTAGGTCAGTTGTGTTTTTGAAATCACAACGCCGACTTTAAGCAAGTTTCAATTCTTATGGCTACAAATCACCCTCACTTCTTCTACCTTTCATCGCTGCTCCGACCAGCCAATTTCCCGTCTCAATCTTCCTCTTTGACCGGCTGCAACTACTATTGTGAGTCTCTTTGTGCTGTGTGCTGTACCAGTCTTGTTTTGTGTGGTCGTTAGTTACATTGCACTTCATTCCATATTCCTTTGTCATTCCTGGGTTTCTCATTGCTGAAGTTTCATGCAGTTCGCAAGCTTCTACATTGGGCTATTCGGTTCCGAGTTCATGATAACACTGACCAGGGATCCTCACGGCACGATCCACAGTCATACGACGTGCCCAGGTATCTGCCGATTGAGAACAATAACCCCAGCAAGTAAGCAGCTAGCAACTCCTATTAGATGTTTTTTACTGCAGTTTCAAACAGAATCAGAACTTGCCCTGACAGCGCTGTGCCGTAGCCAATGCTTTCAACGTCTCACCCGGCGTTGTCGGCCCCCTTAAATAGCCATGTTACTCCCATCATTGTTGGGATTGGAGCTCAATTTCAGTGCCATTCGGTGGTTTCTCTTACCTGCCGCGCAGTGCCACCTGGAGAGCTAAAGGGTGCATAGTTTACCAACACCACGACAACGCTCCTAAGCGGCTCGGCCGGCCTGCATATATTTGAAGCCTGCATATACCTTCGAGGCCTGCATAACACTTGGCGGCCTGCAGGCTATCTGACAGCCGGCTGGGCATGGACTTTGAAGCCTGGTGGCTGGTCAGGCTTCAATTTACAGGCCTGCACTAGCGAAGATCAGGCCCGGCTTCATGCAGGCCGGCCGGGCCTGGCCGCTGAGGAAGACTGCACCGCGAATGAAGATTTGCCTCTGACATGGGCCGGTTATGCCGACCATCGGAAGTCCACTGTGATTGGAGCTCCCCACGATGTTCCCTTCCGTAGAATATGCCAGGAAAGGAGGATTATGGCTCAACGTCTCTACGATCAAGATTTTTCGACAGTGATGGCTGCGAGTCAAACAATTGGACTGTTGGTATACGATATTTGGATGTATGGAGATTTCGGAGCAACAATGTTTCGAGCCGTGTATGGACTTTGGAGTTTCTGGGGGGTGGTATGTAATCCTTGTACTCATCAGATCCAACTTTGATCAAAACTGACGTTATGTAGGATCTTGAAGTGACGGAGACATTGTTAGCAGTTGGCGGTTCCGAATCGGTACCGGGATCGTACGAATCCAATAGAAAAAATTTGGCACTGCACACTGCGGCTGTCTCTGACGTAAGACACCACTGTACACACCAGCCAGCTTCAGCTGTCATTGACTCGTCCCTACAAGGCGCGAAACAGTCGTATATCTCACCTGGCTACCAGCAGTACAACCGGCTTCATCATATTCTCCCGGGGATGGCTGCCAATATAAATACCCTATAGCGCTACCGCTACCATCTGCTGCTCGTGCGGTTCCGTCTCTGCCAGTGTTCCTAAGCGGCCCGGCCTCCATTCTGAAAGCCTGCGCTAAGGGCGGCCCGGCCCGGGCTGGGTCAGAAGCCGCCCGGCCTACACGTGATTTAAAAAGCCTGCATCGGCCTGCATAAGCCTTGGTCTGGTTGATGGATGGAATACGGCAATGGCAGGGCTTGAGTTGGATATGGTTTATGTTTCGTACTTTGGAGACTTTCTTAGTAAACAAAATATTCTGTTTAGGCTTAGTCCGCCAAGAAAAGCCGCCAGGCCGGCCGGAAAGCCGCCAGGCCCGGCCCGGCCCTCATTTGAAAGCCGCCGCTAAGGCCGCTTAGGAACACTGGTCTCTGCACACTAGTAGAACTCATTCAATGGACCCCGGACCCAGCCCCAGCCAACTCCTGCAATGACCAATTAAAATACGGTTACAAGACCAGACTGGAGTGTAGTAGATGGCCGCTTTGCGTGCCAGGTTTTAGTCTGTGATAGGTCTTACTGCAGGATGAAGTTATTCAATGACTACTGGGTGCAGAAACATTCATTGGAACGAATTAAGCTTCGAGGCTGGAAGAAAGACACCAAAGCACTGAAAGATTTGAGTAAAAAAGGCAAAGAGATCCTGCCAGTGTCCCCAACCGGCCGGGCTGACCTACAGTCACCTGCAGGTTTACCTACAGTCTAGGCCGGGCATCGGTTGACAGAAAGCCGGCCGGCCAGGCATGGAATACGAAATGACTGCGGGCATGC
>Ga0307514_10000537_pt1 | contig 73688 bp, 75 predicted proteins | sample 16_EM_MG_FD_203088 | JGI IMG/M metagenome (GOLD analysis project Ga0307514, IMG submission 203088) | Populus trichocarpa ectomycorrhiza microbial communities from riparian zone in the Pacific Northwest, United States - 16_EM | ecosystem: Host-associated > Plants > Roots > Unclassified | place...
GTCAATATTTTACGATTAACAGTCGCATATCTGAATGCGACCATAAATGTGAAACCCGAAACGCAGAACCGGAGATTGGAACCGACGGGTCTAGCCAAACCCGGCGAAACCCGCGGGTTGACGGGTATGGGTCCGGGTTTGGCCCGCCAAGAGTCTGCGGGTCGGGTTTTTGGCTGGTTCTGGAACCGAACCGACCCGTTTTTGCGGTCCAAACCCGGACCGCTGGCGGGTTAGCCGGACCCGTTGCTAACACTATCCAAGAGTGAAAGAAGCTCAGTGCGGATCTCAGCTGCTCATGACTGATCCTGCTCTATTACTTCTCATGACTAATATGCCCCCGCTAAATAACATACCGCTGGATACTTGGGTGTCTCAGCATGGTATGTGCTTTCCAGGACCCCGCTTCAAGTACCCATCATCACTGTCAGGGAGAACCACTAACAATTGTTAATAGTTATTCCTTATCGGGAGGAAACCTTATTCCTAGTTGCCAAACAAACAACTACTCTCTCATGCTTCAATAGTTCATTCTTTATGAGATGAGATGTTGTCAATATCAGAACACTATCGCGTCTCGAGATATGCAGAGTCATATTAGTGATACGTCAATAACCAATAGTCGATATATCGGAGCCCAGTCAATTGAATGGACTTATACAAATCAACCCTTAGTTCGACCACACTTTCTTGGTCAGGGCAAATGGGACTTGCGACTCATATGTCTGAGTGGCGTGGAATACTCTCCGTTCAATATATGGCAATATGACTCAGTTGTAGCATACCGTATATTTGGCTGCAATAAAGCGTAGTCAAATTAAGGGTTCTGTCGTATGCCGCAATCATAATACCGTCACGTACCTGGTGGATATATGAGAGGGCACTCTCACTGGTTCTTGGTGATATGATTCTGTTTTGTGATAATTGGCTTCAGATAAGCTCATATCTGTACGAGGTATCGCCAATAGCAATAGTGTCGCAATACGAGTTTATTACCTTGATGACGTAGTTAATACTGATGGGAGTTAGAACTCAACCATCAATGGTAGAAGGCAACGATGATGAGGCAGTTACAAATTTGAACTCTGAAACAGGATTTGGCAGTCTTAGGATTGTTAAGGGTGTGGATCGTCTGATATATATCAGCAATACCGACATGGAGGAAGGACATCAATAATCTACTATTGCACATACAATCTACATTAAGATTTATCTACAAATACCTATTGACCTTCTCAACCTGGAGGTTAAGCCTTAACTTTATTTCCGTATATTATCTATTAGTTCTGTATCAAAGTCAATGAGAATACTTCCTCATTGAAGTCCAGAGTTGTACGTTTCTCTTCAGTTCTATACTACGGATAAATCCATCACTCTTTATATTGGGTTATTCTTAGTACCTTCGTCGAAGCAAGTCGTTGATTGGAAAGAGAGCAAGACGATACTTTGGAGTCCAAAGGAAGTCCGAGGAACCAGTCCGATAGCAGGGTGGTTTAATGGATACTTCTGCTAGGATACTCTTGAGTCGGAACTACTCCCTCTGCTGAGGCAAAACTACTTTTCTGTTTCTTAAAAGACAAGTCAATACTTGAAGTCATCGTATTTGAGGACAGTCAGTCTTTGGTTTTACGTGCCAGTTGCTGGGACGATACTCAATAGGTCCGAAGGAAGACTGAGAGCAACACGATAGTGTGTTGGTTCTTACTTCTTGAAGGAAACCCTCGAGTCGTGTACATCAGTATACTGATAGCGTAAGACGATACTCTTTAGTCGATACTATCTTTTGGAAACAGAGAACGAACAGTTACCTTGTTTCCTTGGGTGGTAATCCTTCTACACATCCTGGGTGAAGCTTTAATCATTCTTCTCTTTATTAGTTCGGAAGTCATTAGGGGCTTTTATTGAATAGGACTTACAGTGGATGTCCCAGTGTTACACAGAGTCTCGGAAAGAGTGAGTGAGATCAAAGGATGTGAAAGATGGAGTGTATAATTCATTGTATGAGGAGAAGATATGAGATGATACAAGACATGATACAAGATGCAATGTGAGCTGAGATCTATCTACCCCAGAGACTCCTGAATATATACTCCCTGCAGCTCCGTCCATCTCCATTACCCCTGTATCTCCGTACACCAGCCATCACCCAGTCCGTCTCTATCATCCCTGTGTTACTGTACACCCACCATCGCCCAGTCCGTCTCCATCATGCTTGTATCTCTGTACACCCGCCGTCGCTCTGTTCTCTGCCAAGCTGAGTGGCGGTGGTGGCGAGAAAGGTATTTTCCCACCACACCGCCACGGACATTCTCGAGTACACTTCCAAGCATGCTCTCAAGGATACTTCTCATTGCACTCAATGGTACACTCCCAGCCATATATACTCTTTTGTAGGCCCTCAAGATGCTCTCAAGCAGACTCGCAAGCATGCTCACAAGTATGTCACCAGTTGAATTACCTGATACATTCCCAGTCTACTTGGCTCTATGCATCTGAGTTTACTCTCAAGAGGCAAGACACTCCCAATTTCACCCAACTATATACTCCCATATATACTTCTTGGTATTTGATCCAGAGACTTGGAAAGCTGCAGCCACCAGGCACCAGGAGGCAGATGGTAGATAGTAGGTAGTGGGTGGCATATTGTGGTAGAAATCATAATGTCAGTCAACATCACAGTGTGAATTTTATCTTTTATTGTGCCCACCACAATGAGATCTTACAATGCCTCATAGTTATGGTAATCACAATCACAATTTTAGATTTTGGAGAGAAAGTAGAAAATTAGATCTGGGGACTCAGATTTTCTCGCAAAATCTGCTGCCAGCAGCCTACAGATTATGGGTGTATTTGTACACATTCAGTCCAGGGCTGATGGTGATGCTGGCAATAGTATGATGGCCATGATGATGATGGCAATAATGATAGTGTTGGTGATGCTGATCATAGTACCAGAAGAACTTAGACAAGTAGATTCAGTTCATCAATATTCGTGTCAAACCTTTTACAAACTCACAGATATTCAACAGCCAATAGCATTGTATTGAAGACTCAACTTCGTCTCATGTACACATCTCTCACGCGCAGCTCTCAAGCATTGCTCTGTCATGATGATCTCTTGCAGACTCTCAAAAAGGCTATGAAGTAGGCTTCCAACCAGGATGTCAAGCAGGCTTCTGAGTAGGCTCTGATAAGGCGTTCAAGTGCCAGCAGGCTATCCAGTGGACTCTGTACTGCTATAACAGCCATGTTGTAAACTCAGGTATATATCCATCTCTGCCCACCAGTCTCATATAGTCTGAGTGGTACAGGTGCACACCTCTATGAATGGACTGTAGGTGACTATACACTGCACATTGTGCCGAGGTACATGGGAAGCTTGCTATGAGCTGTGCATGTATACATATACAGATAGTGCAGGCTATAGTCGATTTGTACTTTTGCGAATGTATCATTTTATCACACAATGAAATACACAGTCTATTCTTTCCAGTTCTTGGTTACATGTACTCATGTTGAGCTTTTGTTGATTCATGCAATATGTGTGGTTCCTCAAGGCTGGGTATTCTATCAAATCCTGTCACCCTCTTCTTATGCTCCTTGAACTAGAACTGCTCCCTCCAGTATCTCCTTACAATACAGCAAGAGGTATGGTGGTATGTTGAAGATAGGCCTTCTGCCTTCAAGATCCACTGATTCACAACTACAAATCATAGGGTATATCAGTGGCAGTTCAGTAAGTCATAGAGCCTCACTCCTTGTGCTACTGTGGTGTTGATTTCTTTCTCCATTTCTCTTCTCCACCGTAATGTCCCTCAACAGAAACAACCAACAGAGTGGTTGGATAGTCTATTTAGTAGAATATTTACCTGGATACAGACAGTCATTGCTGTGGAGGGTGGCATAGCACCATCTGTGTGGTATTTGGTAGAGAGACCAGGTGGTGCATTCAACTTTTTTCCTTCACACATATACAGTCTTGGAGGTGACTAGATTAACTTTATGTTACACCTTTGGAGTTGTTACAGTTCCGGGGTCACGAGATATCATTCGAAGATGATGTCAGGTGGCGAAGGAATAAGGTTCATCAATCATAAGCCAACACTATCGCCACACCAATGACCGCCAGGCACATGTCCCTCGACTACATCATTACCACCCACCTTCGAATGTTGTCATACCAGTAGTGGTCTGTTAATACAATGCAAACACCCATTACTATATTCTCTATGGATGGAGATAATGAATGACGCCAGCTATCGTCACCTCTGTATGAAGTATCTTGCGATTGGCAATAGCCATGGCCAGTAGGATGGGAATACTTGGGCACGATACGATGGGAGGCTGTTGAATACTATGATGGAGAAGATGGTCCGGAAGGCTACTGTCCGATAGATACCAATCAGTCTGGAGATGTATATCAGAAAGATACTGTTGGTCCGGAAAGACTGGAGGATTGGAAGGATACCATTTGCTCAGAGGAAGTTAAGGCCGACTGGTCATCAGAGCAAGAGCATTGGGGGACGAAGGAATCATAGTCAATTATCTAGAGAAAAGCGTAGTTAGAATTAGCAGTTAAGAGCGCAGAAGAAAGAGGTATAAAGACCTCTCGATTCTCCACTGGTATAGAGGGCAATCTTCTCACGACGGAGAACAAGCCTTAACAATATATTCGGATTGGAAAGCTATTCTACATTTATTCTATTCTGATTACTTTCTGCACCTGAGTGAAGCTTCAAAGTGAACCATCTATTAGTCCTTGTATAAGTTCTATATCAAGTCCAATAGCGAGACAAGATAAGTGGATACTTAGAAGGGATACTTCTAGTTGAGTGTATCTTGGAGTTGATCCTCCCGCGTTACACTTTACATGTTCTAGCACAGCGAAATGGCTGCCAGGACTTGATATCATATCCAGAAGTGTGCCCAACTTTTGGTACCCTCCAAGTACTTGAAAGCCAGGGGTAAGGTATACCTGGGAGTTGAGCTGGAGATGATCTATCTGGGTACCTTCAAAGGGCGGCGAAGCCGCCACCGTAACTTGTATATACAATCAGTAAACTGAACCCCGCGAGAAGATGATAGAAATACTTCTCTTAATAGACATCCCAAACTCAGTACCGGTGCTCGGTGCACCGTCCACTCCTTGTACCTGTTGCAACTTTGACCACGTCACTGTATCGGAACAGTACTCGACAAAGTGAACTTTTTACCAACATAAGTATCCTACGAATAACACCCACATCGTTGAAGACGTCACATGCTTAGGAATCATGTCAGTAATGGATCTTGCTAGCAATCAAAGATAGATACATCTCTCTTCCGCCATAACCTGGGCGAGCTAGGAAAGCAAGCCCTTTTCACGCAAAAATTCCTCCTTCATCTCGACAAAGAGGACGATTACGGCGTTCAAAGCAACTTGGTACTCTCCGCATGTGCCCAACCGCCTACACTCCTGGCGACGCTAACTACTTTACTCGCGTGGTTTAGTGTTGCTAGCCCGAAGAGGGATGGTGCGAGACAAACTTAGACTTCAGTTGACGGAAAACGGAATCTCAGCCTCCCGTAGTGATTTAGGGCTGAGGGTTCCAAGTAGCCGAGTGCTCAAACGTTTTGACGCTATGTTCCGATAACTTTAACTCACTTTCTGCACTCGTCTCGCACACATCCCGAACATCTCCCAGGCGCCCTGATAGATAGTTCAGACCGCTACCGAGCAGGCGGCGGAGTGGCAGCGAAGGGTCCAGCAAGATGCCGCCCATCAACTCCTGGAAAGCGCCCAGTTTCCTTCGGTGCACTATCGTTGACTGGTTGTATGACACGACACGAGTTGAAGAGCCCTAGACGTGTGAAGAAAGTGAGCGAACCCGCGCTAGTTTCACATCGTGCAACCCCAGACGCATTCCCAAGCTCCCACTCCACACACTGGCATGCCTATCGGTCCTGATGGCAGGAGGAGAGAGTCAACATATGAAGAACCCATTCGGAATATTCAGCTAAAGTCTGAAGGTCATTCCTTTTGCAAAATGCAACAGAAAACTGGAGTGGACAAAACTGCCATTCATCGCATTGTCAATGACTGGAACACAATTATCAGTGTATGGTCTATGTGGAAAGCGTGCTTCAGAAAAGCAATACAGGACCCTAAACAACGACCTCATGGCTGTGAGGAAGTTAATGTAGTCGCACAACAGTTGTGGGAGGAGTCACTGTGGGAGTGTATTTACTGGTGGATAGATAGCATGCCTAAATGGGTCTGTACCCTGGTTCACAACAATGGTGGTCCTACATGATGGTAGAGCTTCTTATATATGTGTACTACTTGTTATTTCATTCTTAATCAAATTGACCTGTGTTGTGTTGAGGAATCAGCTCTCAAACGTTGCCCGTTAGTCGCGAAAATGCCTAGCGTCCGCTCACTTTCTTCACTCGTCTGGCCCTCGTTTGACACCGACATGATTCAGCTCATCGTTTCAGTTGTCGAATCTCCTAACTTCTACATCCGCTTAGCCGAAGATGGGGAACGCTTGAGCTTCCTATAATTTATTCAATCCGGCGACTGGTATAAGGCCTTGCAGAACTGTCTTCTCGTCGAGGAAGTCGAGGATGCTGTTGTATTCGATACTATCATGAAACTGTGTCAGCATTGGAACGATGGATTGGACCGACAGTCGCTTGATACTCACATTCAAATGCTCACACACGGCGAGGAAATATTTACCCGAGACACTTATTATGCCAAAGTTTTTGACATAATTCAAAGTTCAGGAACAGGTAAATCGCGTCTTATTCGGGAGACGGGTTCCAAGATGTTCGTGGTATCGTTTGCACTTCGTAAGAAGGGCGAGACTGGTTTCCCCTTAGAGATCGGGAAGTATACCGCTATCTTTAACAAGGCAGTACATATTCAAGCAACAAGGCGAAACATATGCTTGTGACTTCCTTTCTGGGAGACGTCGTAAAGATTGATAAGTTTCTACCTGGCCTGCTTGTTTAGATCGTGAAATTAACGGTACTAGTGGACTCGCTCTTCCCTTCGTATGTGCTTTATTCACTCATATACAAAAAACATTCCCACGCTAGAACAGTCACGAAAACAACAGACCAGAACGAAAACAGTAAACGACGCGTAAACAGAGGTGCCGCCTCGGGGGGCGGAGGCCGCCGCTCCACCTGGACTCTCCTATTCCTGGCCGGAAGCCATTTCACTGGGTGTAGAGTCGAAAAACATACAGAGCTATCCTCGGTATATGTAGGGATGCGGGTGGGCGGGTTTTTGAAGCTGAACGCGCTGCTTTGCCTCAACCACTGCCGCTCCGCTCCTCTTATATACCTCGTTCCTGGCCTCCTTACTTCCCTCCCATCCTTAGGCTCTGGCCCAAGCTCTGGCTCTGGCTCTAGCTCAAACTCTTGCTCGTGCTCGTGCTTTGGGTTTTTCGCTCCAGCCTGGGCCCGTGCTTTTGCTCAAGCTCAAGGTTTCGGCCACCATCTTCCGTCCCTTCCGTCGGCCAAAATGCTCGCCCCTGCCAGCCGGTGGTCAAAGATGCTCGCCCCTACTAGCCGTCGGTCAATTCCCACCCACCAATTCGCTTCCACTAGCCCTCAGTCAAGCTGGACCATTCATTGCATCTCAACAGTAACGAAACAGCACCGCAAGAATTTCGGAGGCCAAATGGAGGGGGGCTAATTATTTCATGAGCCATGTCCTGGACAAGTGAAATGATCTTGGCCTCCCGGTGGAAGAAAATTAAGACCTCCTCCATAACACCCAAGATAAAGACCTTCGATCAGTTATTCGTCGACGACTTTGCGAAGCGATAGTCAAGAGTGCTAGCAGCCTTACAAAGATCTGCCGTATGAAGATATTCAACGGTTCGTCCTCGCGAAGCTCCTGGTGGGGGGATCTTGGTGGATTCCGTGCTGGCAATGCAGACCACGCGTTCGCCGCGCTAGCATCACGTATCTCGCTCGATACTTGTATGAATCAGGGTGGCACAAGTATGGCTCAAAGGGCAGTAAACTCATATCTTAGGCTATTTCTCACTGGAGATATGAGGACGGGGTATCTTAAAACCGCCACACCGTCTGAACCGATTGTCGCCGATGTCCTTGCCCGTGTTCTACTGCAGCAGTTCGATCTGCACATGAGCAATTGGTCAATGGCGATTCGCACGTCGATTAACGAGTTGCTGTCGCGAAGATTAGTGGATAAAGGGGTATGCGGCGAGATCTTTTCAATGATGATCATGATTCTCGCCCGCGATTATTTCCTTCGCAACTCTCTTCCACTAGAACTAGAGCTTTGTCCACATTTCTTCTTCTCCAAGCCATTTTCCCTAGAGCGCTACCTGACGAGCCTCTTCAGCAAGGACTTTCTGCCGGAGTATCTGAATTGCGCGCATCGTCCCGGCAAAATGACCAGAACCCAGTTCCGCACCACGATTTTCAAAATGGCTTGATAAATTTTAACCATTTTTCATACAACACCAATCATTTGGGGGCCTGTTGCTTGATTTACTCAGGTCCAATTACGCCCTACAGTTATATCTATACCAACGGTATTGGGACATCCTAGTACTTGTTTGTTATAGGGACCCTCCAAGCCGATCCAACTCGATCTTCTCTCTGCACTGTTTGTGCAAGTGAAGAATAGGCACCACGAGAAAAGTGTTTGCACCAGAAAGAGTACAAGTTTATTCGCTCCGGGTCATTGGTAGTTTTGCTTCAGACAGTGTTCCCAAAGGGCCGGGCAGGCCGGGCTTCACCCTTTTGAAGCCGGCCGCCCTTAATACAGGCTTCTGGAGAAATAGTCCGCCCGGCCTGTGGGCGCCGCACAGGCCGAGTGACCACCTATGCTCGCTCAAAATTTGTATACCACTACTAAAAATAGCAAATTTACCAACAAAAATTGACCTTCTATTGTCGAAAATAATATCAGCCACCCATACAAGATAATTATTTGCTGATTTTATGTTTCAGATATGCAGACCGGCGAGCGGGCCCTGCAGGCTTTTCAAATTGTTGGCCCGTTGGGAACACTGGCTTTAGATGGTGCTCGGAACAAAGAATGACCTCATGGACTTTAGGATGAACTGGCCGCAGGAAGAGACCAGAAGACCCGCAATATCTTCCCCGCACGTACCTATAGAGCCTTTTATGATTACTATCTATTCCAATGGCTCCGGCTCGCCGAGCTTAGAAACCTATCCTGTCTTGAAATCAGCCGGGCTGGACATTCCATGTACCCTTCTACTTGAAGAAATTATGCCCCAGGAGGATGGATTGGAGCGTATGATCTGCAATAGATTAGACGGCTTCCTCCAGCAGACGGTCGACATCAACAACTTAGGATCCGACAACTCACCCATAAATGTTCAGGGATACTACGTTGGAACTCCGATTCACATAAGGACGATGAGGTCGACAAGCAGACTTCGAATTCCGGTGATCAGGATTACGATCAGGCATAAGTACTCCTCCATCTACCCACTCCTTACTTGCCCATACTAATACGTCATAACGATAGGGACTCCCACAACTGAACATGTCGTTGGATGTCCTCTGCTACTGAGACGATGCTGACGGCGGCTAGTCCTAAGAAGAGCCGGGCAGATAACCACTGAAAGACAAAACTGGCAAAGAAGAGTCGTACCAAGAAACTACTGAAAGACAAACTAGCAAAGGGAAGTCATACCAAGAAAACTAACTTGGAACGTTAAACCATTTTCTTCCTAAAACATAGTTTATTTTTCAATTTCTATTCTCGTATGCTAGCATTGTCTTGATTTCACAAAGGATGCCACTCAGTTTTTATCGAATCTGCGGCATGGCTTTAATTCCTGTACGATATCTGGAAGCATACATTTTATCCTTTCTGTATTTGCCGCCAAAATGCTGACTGTAGGTTATAGTTTAAAAAACCTTGCCCTAGTGTGAGCTTGTCAACTCTGAGACTCGAACGTTTCGCTGCAATATCCCAATTATAAAAGCTTTTTTGCGTCAAAAATACCTGTATGCGAAGTCGTGATACGACCTCGTTCATTAATGTTTGGTTTCCGAACACCATACTCACCAGCACCAGCACCACACCTTGCACCCACACATCGCGCATACACAATTTTATACGAAAAACTGACAAATTATATTCCTCAAAATTGTACTGGAAACATGATCTCATGATGATGATGGTCGTTCCAGACTCAGCTGGAGATGCCAGCTGAGTGCGCATGCATGTGTACAAGGCATACTTTGAACGCCGTATATAAGATCACATGAACTCCTGTAGTTTAGAATACAAGCTTCTCTCGCAATCAGTATTTCAACATTACACGCTGCATAGAGTATCACTCACATTGCCTACTGCTCGAATTAGCAAAGGATACTAAACGACAGTGCTAAGGTTCCTGGTCAAAGCCTCCTCGTCGTAGTCCGAGCGTTCCTACCGTTCGTCCAATTCTTCATAGGCGGCTCATCCATTGTGATATGCTTGAAGTGGTGAATTGTAAAAGTCTGGGCACGAGAGAAAATTGACCAGTTCGGTAACTCCCTTACCTGATTTGTAAACGGGACAAGATATCGCGAACCAGATTCACGAAAATTAAGTACATAAAGTAGCCCCAAAAATCCAATGCAAGGACAAACCCCATTTGCAAGACTACCTATGCCATGTCTAGAGCTACGACGGCATAAAGGCCTGGGGTAATCTAGGTCCCTTGTATTCGAAGCCAGGATCAGTAGAAGCATGGACAACGTGAGGAGTCGTCGTTCGTATGACTATTAGTATTCGAGAAGGACAGTTTCTCAGCTACTCTATGTTATTCAAAAAGAACGCTACTGTCGACTCAAGCCAATGGTTTGTGTCACATAATTGAGGATCTGCAATCAGCCGCAATGACTGGCGTGTGTACTCTATCATTGGACGTCATGCATGTGATGCGGAGACGCGCCGGCGGCATGCAATGCCGCCTACATATACTTGGAGCATTACACTTTTCAACCCCATTTCTTTCATCTGTCAACTGACTCCACCATGGCACGAACTCGACAATGGAGACCTGGCGGGGTACGCTCTTTCCAGCGCCCCAAATACGAGAAACCACCGCCGAAATTGATTCGGCTCCCTGATTCCGCAGACCCCACCTCCAACCCTGATCAAAAAGCAACCAGTTACTCCTCCACACTGCTAGCGAAGCTCCCTCTCGAGATTCTACACGAAATACTAACTCTCGCCTTCGCCAACGACCTCTGGTCGAGCTCAGTAAAGGCGCCGTTCTTCCGTTATGTCGAGTTTAAGGCTGCAGTCTTTGCTTCGTACGGAGTAGCTGGCGTGTCGCGGGAGTGGCGAGCAGTAGTTCGGTCCATGATTTTCACGTCGCGAGTGAGGAGAGAAGGGGTATTGCTTGGCATCCAGGTCCAGGACATCGTCCGCGCACTTCAGCTGTTTCTAGGTATTTCTGGATGCGCTGTATTCCTGGGTGATCCAAACAATATACCCCTACTCGAGTCAAACTTGGACATGTTGTGTCAACTCAGCCAGAGTCACCCTGGAGGAGTCGATTTTGTCACAGCTGTCGAATGGTGCATCCCCACCCAAGCGCAACGCAGATATAGGCTGGAACTTCCATTGCGAGTGGCATGTGAGCAGGAGTGTACGAAAATTTTCGGAACCTCCGAGTTTTGGCAGCGAAGGGTAGACCCAGAGATTCTGGTTTATCTGATTGAGGAGCTTTCGGAGTTTATGCTTTGGCACACTTCATTGATAGTCTCGATTTTAGAGCTCTTTCAATGCGCAAATTATGTTGACATCCCGGCGTTCGTATTTGGGAGTACCCGAGACCTTGATGGAAATCGAGCCCTCTATGCGGATTTGCCGCATTCCGATAGCGACAGGACCAGTGATGAAGACGAGACAACCCGTGATACCGATTCTACTTTCGAAACATCGCGGGTTTTGGCGATTATGGGGAAAGAGCCAGTTCCGAGTCATCGAAGATCGTGCGCCTTCTTTGCAGACCTTGTGCAAAGAACGCGGTACCTTCACATTACGACGTTTCCAAATGCCTTGCAGGGACTCTTTGCATGTGGGTTCCTTCCTGCCGACTTTCTCGAACTTCGGAGGAACGATGTCGAACTTCGGAGGAACGATATTACAGGGAGCTCTGTCTTCAACTGGGGAAGGAGGATGGAGTCACTCATCGGTTTTCGCCTGCACGACATGACCGATTGCGTGCAATACCCGGATGGCCTCTTCTCAAAGCTGGAGGGCTTTGGTGTTCGAGGTATGGAGTTTGAAGAGAGGTGACTTCCTCCATTCATCAGCTAGCTATCTTTTTCTGATAGTGGCTACTTTCACAGATATAACTATGAGAATATGCGCAAAAACATCTGGCGACAACCCGGAATAACTACACTAAAAGAATTCCATACCGTTTATCACAGGGAAGGCGTCAAAGACAGTACGTTATTTACCTATTTCACTAGCGTCATCTGATGACAGTGATTTAGATGTCCCTGATTACGGCTTTCTCCGTGCCTCCGCTAGCTCTTTGACATCAATCACCATTGACGTGGATATTCGTGGTGAAAACGAAGACTACAGTTCAAACGATGATGACGCTCCCACAGGCCAAACAACACACTATTGCACATTCTTCACTTCCCCCAAGAACTTTCCCAATCTTCAAACCCTTGATATTCGGCTCGACCAGATTTGTCCAAAGATCTTCGATACTTCTCACCCATGCTTGAGAAAGATGTGCATCAAATCTACGCTTGATTGTTGTCCCATAGAAGGGAAATACCAGGACTGGAGGAGAATGTATAAGCAACTGGACACGGCTCTCTCGCTCTCGGTTGCTGCTAGAGAATCGCTTGTTACACCGGCCGACGTGGATCTGGAACTTCATCTGTGGAACGGGGAGAGAAAACGGTTTGGTGTGTATACCAACTTATCCCGTCGAGTCATGCTTACACATTCCAAGAGATGTTACCGTTTCCACTCTCGTCCTTCGGCCGTTGGAACACAAAGTGTCGTGCTTTTCTCAGGAGTGTAGCAGGCGCAACAGGGGTTTTACGGCGTTACAGACAGAGTTGGTTTGGAGTGATGAAGGGTCCTTTGCAGTTGATATTGCAGAAAAGTTGCTGAGACTGGATTTGGATGAAGATGATTGGGATACTGCAGTTCCGAACAGAGAATGGGACGGCGACTGGGTTTCGTGGTTAGGTGTTATTCGTGCGGCAGAACCCGGAGAAGGTAGCTATAGCCTCCCGCGGCTTCCTGCTATCTAAATATTTGGAGATTTGTCAGGATGCCCTTAGCGGGAGTTGATATTTGTACTGTATCCCCAACTCTTTGTGTCTCTCCAGGATACTCCCTAGCACTCTATATTGACCGCTGTGCCAGTGACTATATGTTTTTATTGTTTACTCTAACTATGTGCGCTCGTAGGTACTCTACAGAAAAGACAACTAGGTATGCGGTCGAGTATATGCCCAGGCGTAATATCCAATGCTATTGTAAGTGGAGCAGTGGGAAGGTGCCCAGTCTAGAATATCAAGAACATCACCTATGATATTTTTCGACGGCTTATTTCTGCGTCTAGAAACTTCACCTGTACGGAGCCCCTTTCTTGGGCGGCCTCAAGGTACCTGTGTCAGAGGAGGGTCATACTGAAAGCGGTAGTTCAGATAAAATATGTGCAGCAAAAGTGGCGGGTAGAAAAGGTACATAGAAGTTACAAACGAAGATATACAAGTACCGGTATACTAAAATGGAAGCGCTCTCATCATCACATTGGACACAGCATCAAGCAAACTTTAGGGTTTAGGAGTACGACACAAATATCAACTCACGCTAGGGGCATCCTAACAAATTCCCGCTAAATATTTAATTCGATCATAAAAACTAGATGAGATCAATAGAGGTAGTTAAGTAGAATGTGAAGATTTGGTGAGACGACACAAGAGACTTTAGAAGGCCCCAGAACATCCTGTCCCAGTAGCAAATAAGTGTCTAGGCCTAGCTTTAGAATAACCAGCTCGCTTAGCAATGCAAGTCCATGATCGCACTCTGCCACTGGGCAGAAGATTCCCCAAAGTGTATCACGTTCACTCGATATTCTAAATCCAACTTAGGGCGTTGCCAGATCGGTTTAACCAATATACTCTAGAGTGCAATTGTTGACTCAGGATTTAGCCCGAAGGCCATCGTGTTACTAGAAAAGTCTGGAATGAAGTCGCCGATGCACTGAGTCACTGGGTAAACTCATACACGTAGATTCATGCACGGTTACTCACTCGCCACCTGCCACTGCGAATACTCTATCATATCCGCGGGATCTCCAAACTCTTTAGATAGTTCTGCAGACAATCACCTTTGTACGATAGACAATTCAAGATCTTTATTCATACTCAATTGTTCTCAACAACATTAGGTACTTGCGAGCTAAAGTATCTCCATAAATTCAATAGTGACCATCCACCCACGCAAACGCGAGACCCCAGACGGCCTCCCCAACGTGGTTTTTTATTTACTCATGAAATGCTGCTGTGACAACTTCTATTCCAGCTTTTGAGGGTCTGTGATGTAGAATTTAGAGGGATTTCCTACCACATAATCCTATACATATCTAATAGTTATACACTTGGTTTGTCTGCTCGAAGCATTCTCATTGGTTGATGGTGGTACGTACCATCTTACTGTGGCAAATTACAGAATGCTCATTGGTTGGCAGATGGTCTTTTTCGGTCATGATTAGTGAACCGTGGCGCTTTGCTTGAGTGTGGCTCTCACACCTGCTATTGGTCAGCAATCCGTGCTGGCTAGACGCAATCTGGGTGGGCTGGCTCTCAACTTGCTGGAAACGATCTAGACGTGTTGGCTGGATGCGATTTGGACGGGCTGGCTCCCGGCTGGATAGATATGATCTGGACGGGCTGGCCCTCTGGTAATTGGACCCGATCTGGACAGGCTGGCTCTCGAATGTCTGGAGCCGATCGAGACGGGTGGACGTGCTCTGGATAGGCTGGTTATCTGTAGACTAGAGACAATTGAGATGGGCTGACTTTCGGCTCGCTGGATAAGATTTGGACGGGCTAGCTCTCGGCTGGCTGGACGTAATCTGGACGGGCTAACTCTGCGCTGGCTGGACGCAATCTTGATGGGCTGGCTGGATATCATGGGTTTTGGGGTTTAGGATTCTTTTTTACCGAAGGGGGCGGCGAAGCCGCCACCATACCTAGTATATTATTAAAGAGTCCGATTTTTGTGAGACTGGTAAAAGTCACAGTTGGTTGAGAGATTGTCGACGGCTTGAGATACTACCATTATATGTGATGTGACAAATGATTATCGGACCCAGGATCACTTTGACTCATTCGATGTAACTGATGTAACAAATGTCTTTACTTACCTTACGGGGCTCTACGACACTGTGACGTCCGAAGCTTCGTGCTCGCTACAGTACCACCGATACCGGATATGTTGTAAAGGCATATTTTAACCAATCCAATCTTGTCTATCCTCTCACAACCTAAAACATTATAGAAATCGCTTCATGCTTGACTTAAAACTAGTAATAGTACTTATTTTTGAGGGTCCCTTACTGAGTCGTTCTGCTTTCCCCACCTAGCGCGGGCAGATTGATGCCTACGGCTACCAGACTGCATGCATGCCTCCATCTAGCAAATGAGACTCCTTTGATGCCGACTGCTAGTTTTTAGGCGACTGTTCCCGGGAGAAGGGATAAATCGCACCATTAACATCACTGAGTACCACTCGCTGTCCAGGGATGTCCCGAGATTTGCCGGTGGGACATCTTGTCGAGTCGGACTCAAGTCCCGGACCTCGTCTCACAGGCAACACCCGGTAAAAATAATTGACTATACTAATGCTGAGGTCCGATTCCGAATAAACTGACAGAATCCCACGCCGTGAGGGACAGAGGACAGGATCAGGGGACGGAGACGTGTCCCGCGGCAATAAACATCTAATTCTTCTCCGATAGGATAAACCTGGGCACGGTAGGACTGGAACGATCAAACTGAAATCCAGCACAACGCTCTCAATTATCAGGGTCAATGGAAAGTGGCCGTAGTCGAAGTGCAATGTGACATGTAGTTGCGCTAACTGATCAATGACGAACCCCGGAAAGAGAGCAGGACGTGTTCTAGTATCTGCTATATACTTTGCAGTTCGATTCTATGCGTATCTGGAGATAAAGAAGTATGTAGCTCATCAACACTTGAAGTATGCTGTACCGGCTGAGTCTCAGGAAATTGGTAGTCGCTGCCATAGTAAATGTGCCTTCAACATTTTTGAAAATAACTGATATCTTACAATGAGTCTCTCTCCAACTGTTCTCCCCATGCTAAAAGTTCTTCTATACTCTAGTGGGATATGTTCACCCATAGTGGATTCCTGTTCTTTTCTCCTCACGGCGTACGATTCTATCAGTTCACTCGCCCACTTCGTTCCGCTGTTACAGATATTACAGAAGCTAGAATCTACAGAACAATATTCATTTACATTTAAACGACGATAAATTACCGCGGCCACTTCACAGCACTAAAATTGTAGCTAAGTAACTAGGCCCCGGCCTTTCCTGCGGTTGTGGTAATTACCTAAGTTCCCCCCACCCTTGAAACAACCCCATAACATCCATATATCCTAGCACAACTATATCCCGAATCCACAACACAAACCAAAAAGCCGAACCCTCGTGCGAGACCTTCCTTTACAAAGAATCCAAACTCCAAACCCCGAACTCCCGTTCCTCAATTCTTCACATCCCTCCTCCCAACAAATTGTCCCTAGTACTTCTCTACCCTCCCCAGCGCCCACGTTACCCAACGCACCCGCAAGTCAACTGGTGCCCAGATTACATAGAGGCTCGCAAGAAGAACGCAAAGTATTAGCGCCGTCGTCGTAACTTTCTGCCCCAGAGATGGAATATTCGATTGCAGTACTCTCAACCCGGGTGTCGGTTCGCGTATGCTCTTAACAGGCGTGTCGGCGGAAGGGCGCCGCGAACGGAAGGACAGTAATGGCGCCATAGATATTGGATTAACTGAAGGTAGGCGTTGGAGTTTAGAGAAAATTGTGATTGTAGTGTAGTGTTCAACTTGAAAAACTGGATATCGACGGCTCTATATACACTAGGAGTGCAGTCAGACCGACACACAAACAGCCAAGCTCAGAACACCAGGCTTATATAGGTATAACAGAAGAGTCTAAGTATACCTCGGAGAGGTAACCCTTGTGCTGGAGTTGGAGGTGGTTCGATTCGAGGCTGGGGTAAGCAAGGGGTAGCTTATTCCGCGCCTCCAGTTTAGCGCGATCTCTAGATTTACCGGTCAGTAGTCTAGATTCCGGTCCGATTTGTCGTCAGCAACGTTGTCGTCAGCACTATAATTTGGCCCCAACCGCTGTGTCGGTGTTTAAATCGGGGGAGTGATCGTGATAATTGCAAGCCTACATGGTTAAAGGTGTTTGTCATAGAGTACTGATTTCAAATTCCAACTTTCATTCGACTGACAACGATTGTATCAACAGATGAGTTCGGCATGTCGCCTGTTACTGGCCTTCTTGGCCTTCCTCTTGAGGGGTAACATTGAAGGATGGTACTATATCCTGTTATCATTTGAGCGTAGTAATGAACTAAACCATATGCAGTCGCGTTAAGAAAGAGAGTTTATGTTTGACGGCTGTCTTGGGCGTTGATCCTTTGACGCGTAAGTTCATTTACCACAACGTTGTGACTATATGTACAACACTCAGAACCTGTTCCTCTGTAGGTTTCATCGCCTGTGCATATTGTTTCCGGAAAGCTTGGTGCTCTCTTCCCCATCCTCGCTCTCTTATTACCTGCAACACAGAGCGGTGTCTACGTTGGGCCTAACTTGTCCCCGTTTCTTTAGTATTATATTTAGTATCTTTACCAAAGTTGTTGTCAGTCTCACCACGTTCTCATACTTCTGTCAGACTGCTATTTCGGGAGGCCGTACCAACATCATCTGTCATTACGGTATACCAAGTCGTTGCGGAACGTGTGGCTGAGTCACAGAACGTTGTAGCTGGTAGCAAAGGGCTTCGTGTCAAATAGGAGGTCTAATTCGCCGGTCATGTCACGACAGTGTGTGGGTTACAATAGCACGCAAGCTCGCTCCTCAAACTCACAGGGCTTGCAAAGCCAGCGAACGTCTAGTTTATGAGTAGCTGATAGATTTTACTGAGTCATAGGAGTTCATCATAGCACCAAGTACCGGTTCCCCGAAGTCTCCGCGAGATCTTTTCCTTTGCTGACCCTCGTGACCAAGTCAGTCCATAACCTATAACTGCATCGTATCGGAGGGATAAGTCCATCGGTGAAAGAGAATGAAGAAGTGCAACACAGCTTGGCATGTTTCAGTGCTAGTGTCTGACTGATACGATAAACGGATATAAAAAGCACAGCGCCACTAAAGCCACAGGAGGGAACTCCGTGCTCAGAGATGAATGGCTAGATATGTATTGCATTCAAGGTGACGATAACTAGCAGCTCCTTGATACGCCCAGAGTGCGGATACCCGGGTGGCCGAGTACCGGCCCGAGTGCGGCCGGATGTTTGTTTTACCGGGGAAAGCCGCGTAAGCATGCGCTAGAACGGGATGTGCATCCGGAGGAGAGAACGTGGGACGTTTTTTGGATTGATCCAAGGGCTCGGCTTCGTCGCTGGAGGTCTCAAGGAGTGGCTGACATGGGCGTGTTTGGTGTAGACGATGGGCATTTAAAAGCATAGTTACAAGGCGAGCGACGACCTCGAAAGCGGTAGCCCCAATCTAATCTAATCAATAATCTGATCCAACTACGGAGGAGACGAGAGATTAGATGAGATTGATCTGATCTCTGATCAGGGGCGCTTGGTCGCTAGGCTAGCTTATTAAGTGCTCGAAATGAGACTTCATCTGCATTCCCCACGACGCAGTCATTGCTACATCACCCAACGCGAACATTTGCAACACGGACGAATCAACACGAGGCGCGAGAAGGACATGCTTTTGTAGGTGAATTGCAAGACTGAGCAAGAGAAGAACAGAGAAGTGCACCAAACCCCTCAACGAAACTACTTAAGTAGTCTAGCGCAAACTTAAACAAGCCCCACCACTTTAAGCTTTCCCACCTCGTGAATCCCACAAACGAAAACATTGCAACGGCAAAGAGAAGCAAGACTTACCTCGGATTTCGCTCAATTCCATCACGATCTCCGTTTCAACCACAGCCAGGAAGATATCAAAACAAAAGTCAAGGAACATAAGTACTTACATCGGGAAAGGTCCTTGGAGGATGGGGTCGACCTCCAGTTCATTGTCTAGAAGGGAGGTTTTTTTTTATCCAAGCTCTATAACCCGAGCTGGGCGACGTCCGGGTTTCATCCCCATAGTCTCTGCCTGACCGGAGAGTCGGCTCCAATCCAGAGATTGTTGCGAAAGAGCCAAGCCGAGGGTACCAGTTCTGAAAAGCCCCAGTCGATATCCGAATCCAAGGTTCCGTCGATAAAAGTTACTGAAACATCCAGGGCTACCGAACTGTTGAGGCCGAGAAGTACCAGTTTTGCAGAAGGGGGGAATTTTTTTATCCAGGCTCTATAACCCGAGCTGGGCGACGTCCGGGTTTCATCCCCATAGTCTCTGCCTGACCGGATGGTCGGCTCCATTTATAGGTAGTCCGCCGTTATTAAAAAGGAACCCACTCATATTCGAAACTTTAGTCGACTGGGGATGAAAGGATACCGGTCCAAAAGACAGCTCGAGTCGAAGTTGGAATCTTAGGATTAGAATACAACTGTTCACCCAGGCTTTCATCAGCATTCCACCAGCGGTGCAAGGACTTACCTGCTACGGACGACACACTAGCAGAACACCAAAGGCGAGATATCGATAAGTAGTGAGAATCTGACCTGTGGAGGGTTGCGTTAGCACTGAGGTATGCAGCAAAACGAAAAGCATCCTCTTGGCTGTGGGGTGTAAAGGAGATGGAGGAGGAAGGGAAAAGACGGGGTAGGGCCCGACTTATAAGCCTTCTGAAGCCAAATTATGTGTCATAAATTGTGGGGCTAGGGGATGGAGACGTGAACGTTCAAACTTTAAACGGTCGCTGGAGTTTAAAGTTGGGCCCAACACGATGCGGTGGGTTGGGTCGTCAATTACGAGCCAGATACCCCATACGCTCGAATTTGGGAAATTAGTTGCAATACTTCTATTCAGGCAATTGAGCTTGTCGATCAGCTGAAATGACAATTGAAGCAAGCTCTTGTTTGCCACAGATCAGCGATGCTCTTTGCGTGTAGAGGATGGAGCTCGAGTTGAGACTGCCCATGGTTAGCTTTTGAATGTGTCATTGCTCCGCGTAACGTTTGTTTGTGCAGCTACAAGGTACATAGAGATGGTCTTCCGTGCGCCCACTGAGTCATCGGTAAACTTAACTTTGTTTAGCGGCATTACCATCTTGGTTGGAATGCAAACAAATACCATCCAAAGGGTCCCGCAGTGTAATGGCTTGCGCGCACACGGTACATTTATCACTGTACATTTAGATTCGTAGTTAAAATCTGTGCGGGGCCATCCCTTTTTGCTGCTCACATTGTTTCTCGCCCTTTAGAGGGTAATGAGAAATCACAATCAATCACTCGGATAGGTCTGTCCACCATACAAGCCCACGATTCCGAGCCACGAACAGCACAGAAAGACGCGGCGCTTATCAGATCTGATGGCTCAGGTGAAATATTTCTAACAGTATTTTGTGCAGTTCTGACTTCGCTCTTCCAGGCCGGCCCTGAGAAAGAACTTAGCATCTAGCTATCCTGTTATATTTTTGCTATTGCAGACATTTATCAACAAATTGTGCTCCCAAGCAACCTCACAATGTCTTCTAGAGTACTAATTAGCTGCTGCGGTAAATTTAAAATTACTTTATTTACAAAGATAGAGAGTCTCCTCCGTAGTTGCAATTATTGGTACTCGGCTTTAGAGAGACCGATGTTGACAGTCTGTGAGAAATTCGGGCGTGGCCTCGAGGCTGCTTCTTTCTTTTCCCAGGCCGCTTTTATCTGTACTTCGGTGGGATTTCTCCTAAGGGTTGTTTTCAGTTTATGGCACTAATTTGGGAAACTTGCCACCCGGCATGTCCAATACATACAGTACTATTAGCAGGACGTACAACTGTGTTGCACACCGTGGTGATGAAATGGATAATAACCTAACCGTAACTCCCAATTTAATCTGATCACATATTATCTGAGTCTCTCGTGCTCGGAGACACTGACACATGGGGTCTGCGGTTCATTGAATCCGGTGGTGGTATTTCCTCGTCCAATCCAGCAATCTATTGTGAGCGAGTGATTTCGAAAATTCCAGTTAGTAAAGATAAAAATTGCTATATTGATTGATTGATTAAAATGTTTAGTCATGATTGGCTGATGTCCCAGCACCAAGTGCTACCCTTATAGTAGCACGATAAAGTATATGAGCCTTACATGGGGTTCGTGTGAGCGGGGGATTCTTGTTTAATTCGACACGGTTTTCTCATCTAACTATTGCATATTCTCGGTTGTCATGATGTTGACCTTGTAGTTCACTGCAAGCCTTACAGGTGTATTTGATTGACAGCCGAATGGCATTCGTGCCAGCTTGTCAGGTTTGTCTCAAGAGCATCTTTGCAACGACCACTGTCACCGTCAGCGTAAAGCATCTCCATCGCCGCCAGCCAGGGCTTTGTCATCACCAAAGTCTCACTATAACTATCACAAATCACCACTATCACTATCACTACCACAGCATCTGCAGGCCTCGCACCCACGTACGCACCCACGACTGAAAATTATGGGAGCAGCTGGAAAGTAACCCAAAGTTTAAAGTGGCTCCTGGAGACAACACACTCATCATCCCTATCCTAACGCTCGCTGCTATATGTTGCAGTAAAGATAACAAGTTGGTGATTTCCGTAGCTCTACACTGTAGCCTTAAGAATATTCATCGCAGCAAAAGTATATAGCTGCTGCGACTACAAGTATAATATCCCAAACAAGCACGTGTCAGTTGACAGCCCTGAGGACAACATCACTGTGATCGCCTTGCTCATTGCTACAACCCTCTTAGCTTTGTCAAACTGTCGGCGTTGTGTGGTACTATCAAAGTTGAATAGCTACCAAATTTGCACTGTGCCATAAATTAATTTTCCTCGTATCCATCTGCGAATGGTAACTGCATCACCTCAACTCAATAGGACACGATGACCACACATGAATGCCATGTGAGGCTTATGTACTCTATCGTTCCCTCCATAAGATAATCTTTGACTGGTTTACGAACTGGGGCAGACGTGCGATCCCGCGTTCGAATCCGGGCCGAATGCATATATGTTCCGGCCGATATACGAACTTTTCCGTTCACGAACCGGACGGTCCAGTTCGCAAACTTGGGCTGGTTCGCAAACTGGAGGGAAGATATGTAAACCCACCAAATTTAAAGTGAATTTATTAGAGTTTACACACAAAAAGAGTGCAAGATGGACAAGTGATTGAAACTTCTTACAGCTGGGGCGCAATGGTCGTACCTTACTCTCTGCGCCAAAGTCTAAAGTGGTAATACGGGAACGTGCAAACTAGAGGTGGTGGTGGAGAGAGATGTACTAATGAACGTATGTTACTAGAAACTTGAGTTCATGAAGGTTAGTTAGCCATTATTCTGTAAAGTCGGCATACTCTGCAATCTGTCCTCGGCAGTTTGTGGTCTGGATAGATCAATTCGAGAACTTTGGCCAGTTTGCAACTTGTTTCACGCTCGCGAACTAAACAAGAATTTTGTAAACCGGTCTGTCTAGTTCGCGAACTGCTAGGTTTACCAACCGATCGGAACATATATCCTTGCTCCCCTACACTGATACCGTATAATCTGGCTGTATCCGCGATTTTTGTGGCATTACAGGGTACGTCTAAACAGGGCCTATTCGTCCATTCCAGCAGATTTCTGGTTGCTCATGCGGGTCTGAGTCTCCGCAGTAAATAGAAACTCTCGCCCGTTGTCGGGTACGCAAGCTGCACAAACTACAAACATTGGATACAGCTAGATCATACGGTATATAAGACCCTGCTCCGGTTTGTCATTGCCGAGTTGCCATGCAGCTCAAGAGTTGAGGACTTTTTGATAGAAAATGCGATTTGCAAGCTACACGAGGTACTGCAGACGGTCTAGTTTAACTTCATGCACATCTGTTTCGCGAAGGGTGCTTTGGAACTCCCGACTCTCATTTTCGGTTTCCATCTTGTCTCGCAGAAAATTTAGAAAACTGTTGCTATATCCTGCAGATTGCATGCTTATAGACGGGCACCTTCATTACAACGTGAAAACCTAGACGAGGTCTTTGTATATAGCCTGGAGATCGTAAAATTTCAGGGTAGATGGCCAGGCTAATGAAAATTGAGCGCTTTTCCTACCACTCTTAGTTTTCTCTTGAGTTCAGGCCCCAAGAAACTACTCACACCTTCTGTATTATCTATCTCGTTGTTATTGCAGGGGAGCTCATGAACTTCTGGAGAAGATGCGGATGGCGACCTCATAATACATTCCTTGCATCCAGAATCGTCTAGGGAGAAGCAAAAGATGGTTCACCCAGCAAGAAGTCCGATCATGTAACCTACCATGTGAAATTTGCAATATCGTCGAGATGACAATACGCAAAGTCCTCGGATGGTACAGAACACCACACAAGTTTGTTCTCGAAAACCTGTTTCGAGGGGCGAGCTCGCGAGCGACGAGAAAATCTGGAACGAGTTTCTGTTCGATACTACCGCGCGCTTCTTGTCTAAGGATTCTTGCACTTATAATAGATTACCCGAGTAAGAGATCTCAACTAATATTTCTACTCTTTGGTGGGGCTGATCCTGGTCCGTGTCTTCGGATGATCCCGAGCTATCGAGCTTGGGAACTCGCCTACCGACACGGCCAATAGTATTGGTATTGGATGTATGGCTATTTCCTTCTAGAGAATGATGCTTAATTGGAGAGCTCTTCCCACTAGCAAGGCTCCCGATCTAAGCTAGTTTCATCTTATCTCATCTGATCATACTAGTACCTCTCCAGGTCCGCTTGGAAAACGCTGACGGCTCGAACGCCTAATTCCGTCAAAAACTGATCTGACTCATTTGCAAATATTTTTACCCTGCTCTCCCCTAGCCTCATCATTGCATCATGATGGTGGTAGAGTACCGGTGTGTCCACCCATACTCTAAAGCTCTACCAGATCGGAGCTTGACGTTGAACATTGAGTTTTCAACCGTTCGAAATTCGAATCACTGAGTTGGACCGCAGGTTGGGATTGTAAGGAGGTGAACTCCTGGGTAGCCCGGTCATATATCAGGTTCAGCCTTGTTGTGTCAAGTGGATGTCGAATAAGCAATTAACTCGTGTAACTCTGCAGGCGCCAGCATGATAAAGCTGCTAGTTCTCCCTCTACATCCGCCTTCTCCCTTCTTGTGAACAGACTTCAACAGCGATGGAGCCGTTAACAATCCTGAGTCTCCCAAACGAGATCCTTCTCCTCATAGCCGATAACCTAGACGTTTCCACTACACTTTACGACCTGTCAGCTCTAGCGCGTACGAACCGTCGGCTCTACCTCCTTCTAAACACCTCTCTATACACACTCGCTTTGGACCCAGATAGCTATGACCGCATTCCATCACGCGCTTCGATATTACTCGATGTCGTCCTCAACGAGCGCCTTTCTTCTATCGGCCCCTTGTTAGAGCACGCAGGAAGTGAGCGCGAGTGGTCTCTTTCGCGGCTGTTGAGATTAGCGCTTGAGAACCGGAAGAAATCTGTGGTCCGCGATCTCCTAGAGAGGGGAGTAGATGTGAACAGAAGTAAAGACGGACACTGCCTCGAGCCGTTTTTGCATGTTGCAGTGACATCTGGGATGGTAGAGATAGCCCATCTATTGTTGCAGCATGGCGGGGATGTCAATCTGAAGGATACGAATGGAGGTACAGCTTTGAGTAGGGCGTCGAGCGCTGCGGATTGGGAGATGGTGTTTATGTTGTTGGATAATGCAGCAATACTAAGAGAACAGATAGCTATATAGAACAATTTCCTTAGGCATGAGGCAGATCTCACTAGTTCACGGACCATCGCGATTCGCTAGATATGATATTCACCTCAAACTCAATTGTGGGTTTTGTCCGCCGCAACTACGTAACTGCGAGCAATAGAACGACCACCCCTTGGTATCACTTGTGAAGGAACAAAGTAATCCGAGGGATATACTGGTGAAAAAACCAGGTAGCTCTGCTTTAGGATACATACACAGGTTGATCATTCAAAACATATGTAAAATATAACTACAATCTCTAGCTTGCCGTACCTCGACCACCGCTCAATTTCAGCAGACCCAATAACCCTTTCACGCGGAGCATCTGTAGTCTGCCAGCCCATTAGCACTCCGACTCGAGCTCCACGGTAGTCGGAGAAATTACTTTTCTGCCCCTAAACCAAACCTCAAACGTCACGAGGGAGGGGTTTGAAGTTTCTGCTAGGCTTGAAGTTGTTGCTCGGTTTGGGCTTGAAGTTGCTAGGCTTGGGCTTGGGCTTGAATTCGGGGTTGCGCGCTTCAAGGTCGTGAGCTTTGGGGGTGGGTAAAGCGTTGGCCACGAAAGAGCTGAGGAGGGCGAAGGTGACGAGGAGCGGAAGCTGCATTTTGGCCGTGATGAGAGTTCGAGATGTCTAGACCTACGGTTTTGGCGAGTGAATCAATGGCAGAATTTCGGTTGGCTTTATATACAATTGGGCAAAGTAGATAGCAGCTACCTTTTACACAAACCCCGCACCCGTGAGCCGTTATGCCCCACGATGCAGTTAGTGGCGTCCATTGAGTAGAGTTACTCCTTTATTTAGATATCCAATACCAGAAGCCACTGGCTGAGACAAACATACACATGATGGGTTCTTGCTGTTTGCCGCCATGCAAGTCTCGCCACGACCATCATATTAGTGACTGGACGTTGAGCCCGTGCCCAACCCTTCTCAGAACTAGTATGCGAACTTAAGGGGACATGTACTTCTTGGTAGTCCCCTCTAATTCCTATTTATATTGAGTGAAGATTCAGCGCGCAGACACTCACAACATACGATTCACATGACTTTGTAGCAGCGGAGTTTAAATATGCAGTTGATGTGTGAACCGCTAGATACACATTTGACTGCATCCTCGAAGGCACACATCCTCGAAGTTCGGAGGCGATTTAATCTCCCCCGCGATGTTGAATTAAGGTTAGATTGGTTCTAGGTGCATCAATTCCCGACTTTTGACGCTTCTCTAGGGCATGCAACCAGAATCTGATCTATTCTAAGGCCATTATGATATCCGCGGCTTTTGATTGGATGCGCAAGGAGGTTACACCAAGCTTGCTAGGCTGTGGCTTAAAAGTCACCCACCTAAGTCTGGGCACGAGAAAAACTCAGAAAGACAAACGCTAAACAGCTAGTCTCGGAACCCTGGCGGGCCTCCGGGACTACTAAATAGCTAGAACGCATCTCCACTTTTAAGGAATGGGTGTGGTGGTGGGCTGGATCGGATAGATCCTCCAACAGATGGATTACTGAATCAAGAAACGTGTGATTTGTGTTTTTGCGGCTAGTATTCGACATTTGTGCTGAGGCTCGTTCATGAATTATCACTCTGCATGCCGAGATACTCCCGAATCTAGGGCATCATAGCAAAGATAGTGCCGTCAAACAGATCTCCTTCAGATGCATTTATAAGTATCACCAAATCCTGATTAGACAATCTATGGTGGATCGATGATCAGGTATTCCCGGGTGAAAACCCACGATACTTACCTTATGAGCTGAAGCTACGGTCATAAAAGCGTGATAAGCATGTCCCAAGCGTTCAGCACTATATCTTCAAATTTTAGCTCATAGTTAGAACTACAGGAAGTCCATGTAATCCTCACTAGAGTATTACAGCTTCTATTAGAGCTTCAACGCTGTAGGACTCTTTCATTCAATTTCACTACGCTACAAATTGGCCAAAAGTGCATCCAGCATGAAATTCACAAGCATTGTAGCCCGCCTAACGAACGCAGAGCCCTTTGTATTAGCTCAATATTGCCCAAAGTAGAGTGTAAACCACACATGTGATTATAGTAATATACCCTCGGAGAAAGAAATGACTAAAAACGGGCGCAAGGAAACAATCGGAAGTCAAGTCAACTAGAAATAGGAAATCAGAGACTGGCATTGCAATGAAGCTGCGCAACATTTTGAAGACAAGTGAAGGAATCTGGAACATTCCAACATTCAAGGAAATCTGACCGAATCAAGTCCAGCCCATCCTAACAAGCGATCCGTTTCTGTCATCCACCCCCCTAAACCTAGCACTTGACTAAACAACAGCAATATAAGAAATACCGGCTGAATAGAGCACCGTATCAGCCCAGCTGTCGATATGCCACGTCATATCTCTCGTGGTGACAAAGCTGACTGTCGCATTAATGCGCAAATTTGCACAGCAGCCGATGTCGATTGAGTTGAGCGCCAGGAACACGTTGGGTGGTCTCCAAAAGTCGACATCGCCAAAATTGACAGTCCCGCTGGTCTTGTGTTGCGGATGATCCCATGGCCGCTTTTCCCCGGTATTCGAACTGCCGCTGAACACGAATTTTCTATCATTAGGATATGCTATCCACCCAACCGTAGCCCCGTACAATATCGTATCCGCCCATGAATTGATGTGAATAGTGAAGCCAGACTGATCGATATCCGCAGCCCAGGTTGTCACACGCCAGTTACTACGGTTCCACATATCGAGTTCCATTAGGAAAACGACCACTTTTGGTGATGTAACGAAGGGGCGCGCGAATGTGATACGACGAGATGTCTTAGGCTGTGGTTTGTAAGTAGGGTGATCTTCTGTGGTGGAGAACTGTCCATGTTGGTATTCTAGGTGCCCGGGCGACAACTCTAGCCAGCTGACGCCGGCGGAATATATCTTGGTATCTGCCCAGCCATCAACATGCATACGAAAAGAGTCGGGCTTAATATCGCTAGCGTAGGTCGTCACACGGATATTCGCGCAGTTATCGATATCGAGAGAGTTCAGCCCCATAGGAAGGCCAGGTGGAGCGATAAAAGGCTTCACGAACGCAATCTGTTTGCTGGTGTTGAGCTGCGGTGGATTCCAATATCGAACTTCTCCAGTGTTGAAGTTCCCGGTGGTAGACATGACGGATGCTTTGCTAAAACGTGATATAGACGGAGGGTTGCGACGATATGTGTAAGAGGATAATGTACTAAATACACATCTGTCCGTGATTTTAGAGCAACGTCAACGACACTTTTATAATCATAACTAAAGATATATCGATATGGAATCGAGGTCGATATCACGGGCGCTCAAAATCTGAGCTACCTCGTCATTGTAAATGGATGTAGGCCGTTGATGGTGCCCAAGCTGTAGATTTGTTGCAATAACCCGGCGCGTTCGTGCGTTTGCCAATTGGTTCCACAATACTCTCAAATAAATTTGCGTTGCTGCTAGATGAACCTGACCCTAATAATAATCGGAGACGAAAGCCGGAAACGCCATCGGGCAACACGTTAACAGTGGGGTGGTAATACACTTCATTTTAATAACAACTGACGAGTGTCACAATTTATCTGCGCCATTTAGTTGCATCTACGCTGTTGCCTAGAGCTCCTGCTGCTACAATCTGTTTTAACCCGTTCTCCCCTCCACTCAAGATCTTCATTCCCCACCCTCCACAAAAGTTATTGCATCATTACCATCATGCACTGTGCTCATTTCTTGCTCTCTCTCAAGATAAATATTAATTGCCTCTTCCTTTCTTACAGTGTTCTAAAACGGCCCCACCGAGACCGGGCCGTGGGCTTTTGTAGACTTTCAAAGAGACAATTCCAGTCCGCAAGCCTGGGCCGGCCCGAGTTCCTGTTGGGAGCTGTGACCACGGGAGCCGTCCTTCATGCCAGGGCAGAAAATGAGGGGCGAATGTGGGTGGTGGTGGGAGAATATTACACTCACTGGTTTCATTCCTACACGTACCTGGTTTGTTCCGAGCCATTTAGCAATTGAGGAATTCAGGCAAATCGCGATTGGCCTAAGGCTAACCATAGTTGACGGAGTCCTCACACAAACGCAAATTGCCTTATGCCGCTCGCGTTTATGAGCGCTTTCATTAACCTTAGTGCAAGTGTCGTATATAACATTTGAAACCCGTTTTTAACAAGTTGCCGGTACCGCGGTCTTTCCCCTGAACCCTGCTGGGCCAAAGAGGGTGATAGTACGCTTCGCCTCGTGGGAAGACGATTCGGCGTCAGGTGGCCTGCCTTTTGTACAACGACAGGGAAATGGAAAAGTGCACCTTAACGTAGGTTAAACTCTGACTGATATTCTGGTAACAAGTACATACAGCCTCTGCTTCGATAACGATCGCCAACATCACTTCACAACAGAATCATTCCAGCTCCCGCTGCGCCCACGGATACATGTATATGACTTGCTTCTGTAACCTAGATCCCATGCTATAGGGAGAAATGACTAGTTGAATACAATACCTCTACAATGGAACCCCAATAACCCAGCCTTCCGACCTAGATTTCACTAAAGCTCACTGGAGAGTATCATTCAAGGGCGAGGTTAATACTCTGCTACTTTAACCTGGCTCTACTGATGCACAAGCTGTAGGTAGCCGGGTCAACAAAAACAATGTGTTGGCCGAATCGTCCCAGCACTTGCTCTGCTCTGAGCAGGATCGGTCCAAGAAGGACATTAGCGAAGCATACTGTTATATTGTCCAACAAGTACAATACCCACGTAGATATACGTAAGATCGAACACCTCATTTTGGTGATGCTATTGCAGGGTTTTCTGCCACGGGGTGAAGGTTGGGAGTGAAGCCAATAGCTGCAACCATAGTAACCGATTTTGCTGATTTTTTGATATGCAGATCCTGTTTTATAACCGCAGCACTATATGTGGCTCTCTATCTGCCTAGGAAGAGTAGTAACGTGACCGAAATTTGTCCGGACCTTACCTTTGCCTGACCCCAGAAAGTATTTTTAACATGGGCTAATGCATATGACATCGGTGCTAGCCGCCCCAAGTCTTGGTGATGCCGCTAGCAAAGTAATTGTCCCAATATTGTCCCAGTTCTTAATAGTTGTACATCTCTCTGTATATTGCTCTACTAAACGTTGTTTTCCCCTCATCCAAGCTGTGGGTGAATTTAGGGGGACTGTTGGTTTGTTACACCAGTGGATCGCGGCTGGGATCCGTTGATGCACCTTCCCGTAGCTCTGCCGGTTACTAACAAACGTGTGCGGCGCGGTGCAGGCGAGCAGTTTTTTCCTCCAGCAACACCAAAAATAGAGAAGATATGCCTCTTGCAGCAGTCCTGATGCGTATATTTAAACGACGTGCATCGGTGAGGCAGCATGCTCGATCTGAGATGGATACCAGCTACGCCCACCCTTAATTAAGCCTTCCCGCCCACCATCGCAGTGAGCTGCATACCTCAACATACACAACTACAACCACCATGGGATACATCCAACCAGTACCCCGACGAAGCCGCTCGCGCAAAATGCTCGCGATCCGTCAAGACAAATCCTGTCCATCAGGCCAATTATACTGGACATGCACCACTACACCGACACACTTTGCTGGCTGCTGCGTTGGTAACCCATGCTGGAACGAAGGAATCTGCCCGGATTCGCAATCATCAACTAAAAAGACTGCCACAACCAAAACCACCAACGCCCCCACACCAACGCCAACACCAACAACCACTGCCACAACCGCAGCGAATGACAAAACAGTAACACTGACCCAAACGGCCAACGGTTCCCTCACGACTATCACGGAGGCCGCAACGCAATCGTACTCCTCCGCCACGGCCTCCGCCGGTGCCTCTACCACCACCTCTTCATCCGGCTCCTCAAACTCAGCGCTCCCAATCGGTGTTGCTGTCGGAGTAGTCGCGCTCGTTGCCCTCCTCATCGGCGCCTTCTTCTTCATTCGGAAACGAAAGCAAAAACAAGCACGCGGAGCGCCGTTACCCGTGGAGGACCCTCAATCTCCAACGCGCAACTCCGGTTTTTTCCAGAGCCTCAAAAAACGCTTACCAGTAGGCCCGGGGACGAGTCCACCACTCAGGTCGCCTCCGCCGGTATACGAAGAGCAGGAGACAAACGGACAATGGCCAGGCCATGCTGAGTTACCGGCTGCCGTTCCGATGCGGGCATTAGCTAGTGTTCCAATGGAGATGCCGACTGAGGAGCACGCGAGATTACAGGGTGGGGCAGGGGGGGCAGGAGGTGCTGGAGGTGGTAGTACGGCAAATGGAGATGGGCTGGGAATTTCAGAGTTACCGGCACAGGTTCCGAGTCGGAACGAGGAGAGAAGCCGGAGTGTATTGAGTTCTATGCGGTATGAATCGGTTGATAATGGTGATGGCAGAGCAAATCGGGTTGGATAGCAGAGTACTGGTGTGGTGCTTTTCTTGTTTGTTTCTCTTCTTTCCTCCGGAGTTGGTGGGGTGTCACGGCTTTGTATTTTTTTTGTACCGTACATAGTTATGCGTTGGGAAGAGCTCCTTAAGATGCACCATGCCCAGTCCATATAAGAACCACAAGCTTGAATGGAATTATATGAGGCGATCATTGCATATAGAACGGAAGTCCTACTCGTGTACTTAAGGGATCCATCTACTACCTATTCCTCTTCTCTCTAGACCAGAACAGGCACGCAGTTGCTCCCGTAGATATCACGGCAGCGGGAAGTCTGAGAGTCTGACTATGAAACCATGAAGGGGTGCGATGCCTATCCTTCGATAATTCCGCCAAATCCTGATTGATCCAGATGTGTGTATATGTATCGCAATGGGATCTATTGAACTCTACAGCTTCCACCATAATCTACCCATGCGTTAAGGAGCACTGACGGTATAACCGCGCGCGGACAAAACACATTACCCATGTCATGTTAGACGTCATTGGCAGATACTCTACGCCCAATACGCGTATAGAGGGCCATGGATCTATGAATAGGGACTCTAGCGCAATAGCGTGGCTCCTTTCACTAATTACTAAAACCGCACGGCTACAAGCCCGACAACAAACGGCCTCGGCGTGCGTCTCCGCATGCGTATCCCAAATATGGCTCTAATAGCTAAAGCCTAGGGAGAAATCTCAGGCCAAAAAGGACCCTGAAATAAAAGGGGAAATAACACTCTCTTGGCACAGTGGCTGGTTATGATTGGCTAGTTTGTCAAGTATGGCCTTGCTTCGCAGACTGAGGTTTAGATTATGGCCATTGGTAAACGGTAAGGAACAGTAGGGCTCTTATGAATATAATTTGTGAGTACTAGAGGTGAATATCTGAAGGATATCCTACTCCTTCTCCGTCAATTTACAGCAACCATATACTAGATGACATGAAGGTAGAATAACACTCCCCCGGCTTCCTGTTATTTTCATGGTATTTCCACCCTTCTAGTCTCGCACGAGAAACTCATAGTCTCTCCTGGAGCTCTACTAATAGCTAGAGACCCACTAGTGAAAATATAGCCATCTGATAGACTACCGCCAAAAGAGTTCCTCAAACCATTTATTTGCAATGTTGAATCTACACTATTGGGCTACCCATGCACGGATCACACTAAGCGCTACGCAATCCTAGATAGGTACGGAGCGCCCTATCCGGAGTTTAGGTAGGCTGGTCGAATTATAGAATAAACCGACGCGTTTGAGGAGCTATACTCAATGGTACTATTGCTAGCAGCTGTGGCTGGACTAGAAATGAAGGACTGGTAATTCAATCCCGTCTAGCCAGGCCCGCGCGGTATGTAGAGTATCTCGTGGCCCCGGACTCCCCGCTTGTTGCATACTGCGGAAAAACCGGTGTAGAAGTATACAATTTGTAAAAGGAAGATCCGGTTGCGAGTGATCGACGATTCGGGGTTATAGTATGTCGAATAGTGAGTAGATTGTGTTGCACATGGGACTTCGCCTCGAAGGAAATTCTTCCACGAGATGATATGCCTCTAGCCTCTTCATTGGCAGAGTCGGGGTTGTTGCTATCTTGTTTATGACTGTCGTTCCGACAGCTTCTTACACAGGTGTATACAAGTACCAAATGCAACATATCTTCATATAAAAAAGCTACAAGGATATCTTGAAACCCCGCGAATGATATATTATGATGACTCCCAGCCAAGACCACTGCATAATAAGTACCTCTGAGGATCCTGACAGTCAACCACAGTCTGAGAGACTCTAGCAGCCCGCGTAGCGAAAAACCAAGACTTTGCAAGACTGATGCTGAAAAGTGGAGTTTACTGATATCTCCGCAACAGAGGACGGTTCGGTGTGCTCCTCCCCTCATTTCTGTACTGTATGCGTTCAAGCCTGAGCACTGATGTCCTAAAGTCTCGAGAACCTGGGCGTTGTTTGCTGACAAGACGAGATAGCTTGAGTTCAACTCAAAACTCGTATCGCGTACATCTCATCTCATGTACGACACTATGTGTGGAGTGTGTGCTGTAAGCTTTTCATGATGCATGTGTGGGTCGGCCGACGCACTTCAGCAGCTATAATTGTTGGTAAAATTACTCCTGAACCCGGACTAGAAACGAAGGCCCATGATATTAACTTCGACTAAAGCCCAACCCCCGAGACTCACGACAGCACCTGGCACGGAATATACAGTTGTATGCATACATACATTTCATCCTACGAAGTTCTATCACGAATGATCGAAGTGCTCATGCCTCGAGGGAGTAAAACTACCACAGGTCAAATACAGATCGCCATACCAAGATCATTGTCGTACAAAACTCAAAATTACGCAGCATAATCGGCATGTACAGCTCTCTATTGATTGGATGGGTCTCAGCCTTAACTACTCATTTGATATTCAACCTATAATTAGCGTTAATGCGTTACCCCACCACAACCGTAAAAGCTCAACTTTAGCAACCCTTTTCTAACCTTCCTAACACGTTTTTGCCTTTAATATTCCTAGCGCGATCGAACTCCTCCTCTCTTCGAAGAAGCGTACCCACGCTAGCTACGATGACCCTAGTAATCGCATGGATCCTCTCTACAGCGTTCGACCTTATATCATCACTTCCGGCTCAGGTACTCACACACACATAGTCCCCATGAAGCCTTCTTTTGTTCCTGGCCCGTCAGGAAGCGGAACGGTTGGGCTTCTGTTGACATCAATACTTACAATTTCTTGCTACTTCTCAGTAGTCCATCTCAACAACCGCCCAGAAAAGTCGTACGCTTTCATCCGGAGAGCTTGGGTTTACAAATTCTCCTGGGTGTTGATTACTTCGGAGCGCGCGAATATGTCATTTTGCGTGCGTTTGAACAATGGCTGAATGCCCGGGAGCTCTGTAAGGAGTTGAAGTTGATATCCTCTCTATCAACAACGCCGATAGGGGACAATAGAATGCCACCCAAAGAATTCACTTATGGATTAATCTCAGAGACTCAGGCTGAACAATCGAAGTCAGCCGTCGATCTCCCCAGTAGTGCACAAAAGCAAATCGAATCATACGTCATTCACCCCAGATCGGGAAAGGGCAGAGGAAGTTACCAGTCATCAGAGAAGATTAATGGCCACATCGTTACTTTGGAAATTACAAAAGAATACAAGTCGAAGAAGCCATACTGGTGGGATGTTACCATGGTTGCTGTATTTTTTGTTACCATGAGAGACCTCTCCTACGACATCAAGCACCTAAATAAAAGGTTCAACTATATCGCCCTTACACCGAAAGGCTTCCTTGCTTTAGCACAGAAGTGTCACAGCACTCCTGACATGGTCATCGACAATGATATTAGGGATCGAAGCAAGGCGGATTCACTGGGGAAGTTCCTTTCCTGTGCTCAGGCTTTGTGGATGGCCCTGAATGTTATTGCTAGGAAAGTAACAGTATGCCCACCACGTTGATTGAGCTCAGCATTATGCCGTATGTTGTATGCAGTCATCGCTTATAGCTAATTTGGTGGTCAAAACCACTATCTGTCTGCCGCTCTATCAGTGCCATCACCTTTCCCCCAACAATAGGAGAGGATCTTGTTACCTTGTTACTTTACCCTATCCTAGATTCTGATGCTACATTTCAATCGAAGATACTCAGCCAGAAACCGAAGTTCTTTCACATACACTCACTGATAAGGTTTTTCGTCGACGAGTACAAGCTTGTGGTGATCAATATGAGATACGCGATAAAGAGAAGATGCGGCCCTTGGCCATAATATTAGCTTTTCGAGAAGTCCATGCCAATGCTTTCGATTGTGCATCAAAACTCTGGGGGAGGACTGCTCCGGACTCGTGCCAGTGCAACCTACAATGCCAAAAGTGTGGGAACTCCGCGCCATGAAACTTGCAACGGAGGATCCTCCTAACCTATACCTTGCGGGGCATCTCCAAACTAGTTTTAGAGGAGCATATGCATTGTTTGTTCTGCGGTGTGGTTCATGCGACCGTATGGTATTCACATATTCCAACACGCATTGAGTAGTATTTGTGGCGTACGTGTTGTATTGTTATTGCGTTTGGAAATCCTGTCCTCATTCTTATCGAACTTTGGATGAACCCCAGAAACTGGTTTGGGAGGTCTAGTTCTTATGTAACCTGGCATGTTAGGGTAGCGGCAGCCTCGAAGTACAAAAGCTTAAAAACTCGAAAGTGATAGCCGATATACCACATTCAAAAAAGCTCACTTGTAAACTGCGACAAATGGTACCAACTACTAACTAATTAGTACTGATTTGAGTAAATAACTTTAGGTATGAGAAGTAGCAGAGGCACAATTTGGTGGAGGATTTCTTGGAGAGGGATTGGTACTTAGTAGGTGCCCTGTACTGAACATTCAACAATGGCACTACACACAAGAGAAATTATAGCACTTGCCACTTTTGCACTAAAGTGCAATTACTAGGTTTTCAATCTGTACCATCACCTGAAAGTGGGTTAGGGACAGATGGTAGAAAGAATGGGGGGTGATGTGTGTTTAATTAGTGGGGAGGTATAAAAATTAATGGGCAAGAAGCTACTTTGTAGTGACTGTAAATGGCATGTAAAGATTAGTCATTATAAGCGCAGTTAGTGACCCATCATATTTAAAATGACTACACATCAAAATTTCAATGACTATACATCAAAATTAAAATAACAATAAAATCCAGCCAAGTTCCTAGCAAAATAAATTCAGAAACAATTACTCTACTCTGAGTCTAGTTGCAGTTTTACAAGCAAACTTTTTTTGTTGCGGTATGTCGTCGCATTTTAGTTTTTGAGCTTTTGTACTTCGAGGCTGCTGCCTGGGGTTGGCAGCATCTGCGCTTTGGTTTGCTTTGGAGAGTACAAGGGCAAGTATTTTTACGTATCAATCAGGTCTGTTTAGCGTTGTACGGTTTAACAAGAGCTTTCATAGCTGTCGAGTCGTCCTTCATCAGTGTTAGAAATCTTCCTGCTGCGCCATATAAATCGGTACCGTAGCCTCACTATTGGCCTCACTCTTGAGCTGTTTATTTGTTTATAATCATATTGCATTCGGCCACGTGCGGCCATGGCATAATTTTCCCCCAAATCCCCAGTACTTCCTCGGCGAGGGCGCAGGGCCACTAACCACCTAGGCAAAGTCGTACCTTCCCACTTCCCGCTACTCAATGGATGGCACTAAGGCCATTAACCCACTTTTGAACTATGAGGGGCCGAAAATACTGGGGACGACAGCACTACCGGTAGCACAGTGTTCTTTGGTCATAGTTGTTGTTTTACTGTCTTAGGCTTGAATAATTATTTAAGAATAGGAAATATGTGGCAATTATATGGAAATACTTTCTGGTAGGGCCTTAGAGAGATGCTTATCAGTCTTCGGTCGCGACTTGTTTCCAATACAGAGTAGACCCACAGAATGTAGCAGGATGGTTTTGCATGCCTTTTCAGCTTAAACAGATCACTTTGCAAGTACTCGTCGAAAAATCAAGTATGGGGACACCTACCTTGGAATATGACAGGGTTAAGATTTCCGGTGTCCCCAAACTTGATTTTTCGACGAGTAGATATCGGGTTTTGGCAACCAGCTCTGAGGAAGTAGTAAATGTGTCCCCCATGTTGGCCCTTGAGCTCCATACAAACTAAAACGGAAATGGCATCAGTAAAGGCACAATTTTTTACTTTGATTTTATTTTTTACTTTAGAATAAATTGAAAACTAAGGGCCTTCATCAAATGTGCCTTTCTTTCGGTGTAGATTCTTTTTGTCTGCGCCTTTGTTGCCTGGGTAAATGGGCGAAATTGAGTGTACATAACTAACTTTGTGGTCGTTGGAAATCGGCAGTGTTGGTAGTGCGGAGGTTAGTGGTTTGGGGATGTTTTTGTAGAAATACTCAAATGCATCACTTTGAAGCACTCTGAGGGAGGTTTCGTGAAACATCGGGGTTTGTGTTTCGACCACTAGTGATAGTTGACCAGGCACCCGTCGATATGCTTCGCCAATGGGTGGGATCACAGTAGTAACACTTTATAAACGTGCTTTCCCTTTACTTCCTTTCTATCTCTCACTTTCAGCCATGTCGCCCTAACATCACCACCCCTTTACCCATCACGGGTAATCTGCATCTCCGTTTCTCGAAATGGCTGAATTTTTCTGCACCATGACCGCTAGTATTAGTCTACCGTGATTATCGAGGGGCTGCGCATTAGACCTAGCATCTGTGACGTAGCGAAAGACGTCGCTGCAGATATGTCTGCAATCCTTGAAAGTCGTGCTCTAGTGGATTGAAGGGCTCGCACAGACCGACAATCTTGACAATAGGCTTGACATGTTAAACGATCAGCTGATGCAGCTCAACAAAGACCTCGCAGCGCTGATGGAACTAGAGAAGCTCCAGTTTCGCAGCAGGAGACTGTTGCAACTCCAATGGGCTTCGGCGACGAGAAGCGGATCGTCAAATGGGCGCAGAATCTTGAGACGTACAAGTCGCTGTTTACTAGGGCGGTTGCCGCGGATGCGCGGTATCCCCCACTCCTCCGATAAGGTGCAGGGTCGTATTGCTGAGCTTGTAGTACTACCAGGGAGCGCTTAGAAGGTTTGCACGAGAAATCCGATGACATGATCCGCAACTAAGAACAACAGGAGCTGCGGGAGCTGCAATGGGACAAAGAGCAACAGCGATAGTTCAAAGGTTAAGATATCTTAATCCCCATTACTGACAGAGACTGATGTATGCGATGCGAAATTGGATGAGAAGGTTTTCAACTGGTTAAGCTCGGCACCAACTTAGGCTAGCTATAGGGCTGCACGGGATCTGTATGTGGGCGGAACCGGGGATTGGTTTACTGCGCATTTCGACAAGTGGAAAAACAGAGACCAGCGCCATATGTGCGTCGAAGGAATCCGTAAGTGGCCGCCGTCATATGAAGTCTGTCATCAAATTATCTGGCAAAGAATTCAGCCGCTCTGGGAAGAATTTTCTCATGTGAACATCAGATTCGGCCCGTGACAAATGCTAGTGACTGAACTGATGTTCGCCTTCAGATCTTCTGTTATTTGTGCGCTGGGAGAAGAGTGCAAAAACAACGCTGACTATGTCATTGCATATTACTACTTTCTATTTTCTAGTTCTGCCGGAGGCTGGCAAGCTTGACGACGTTGTATAATCGCTTCAACATCTCTACGGACTGGCCAGATGAGAAATCGTTGTTTGAGATGCTACAGGAGATTTCAAACACCTTTTTTGGCCACCTTTACATAATTCTCGACACACTTGACGAGTGCATGGCGCCTAGGGAATTGTGGGGTTTAGTACGATATGTGTACAAGTATTCCATGACGAATACAAGGTTACATCATGTCAGCTCTACTGGGGCCAGATATGAAGGAAACCCTTAAAGATGAGTTAAAATTGCGATCGTCAACATGAAGAGCGATCCGGTGGATGTGGATATCATCTCATACATGCACCAAACGGTTAATTTAAAGCCCACGCTTGCGGGGTTTGGAGGAAGATATATAAAGTGCCGATCATCGCGATCCACGAGGCTACCTCTACCGGACTTAATCGCGCTGTTCAAATCGTGCGGTGCGAAGACAACAATGAGTTAGGCGTCACTAGCGCACTTGCGTTTGACCTCGTTGAAACAGCAATCAACGATAGCAGCGCTTTCGCCGTGGGAATAATGTACAGCGTCTTCACCGGCTCTTGGATCGGCATACTCAGCCTCATCATCCTCCAACACCTAGTGCGTAAGTGGTTCGGGCTGCTTAAGATCAACAACGGCATCGACGCCCTGGATACATACATATCACCCTACATCGCTGCAGTCGAATGCATCCTCCTCATCCTCGGCGGTGCTGCTTATCGTTACCTCAAAGGCACATAGATGAACAGGAATACCGGCATCCTTACGCTCCTGATCATTTCGGTCGGGAACTCACAGCCGAAGGAACACCACGCGCAGGCACTGATCGACTATATGCAGGTGAACGATCGGGCGCAGATCCTGCGGGCTGCCTGCCGTGGAGCAGACGGAACGCGAGAAGTGGTGGACGAATTTTACTGGGAGGTTCTCATGATCTTTATCGCGTGGTTGATCGCTAGGTATTGCAGCAATGAAACACTTGTTAAGACGGCGAGGTCGACTATGTTGTCTGGGGTATTTAGGCTTCTGGCGGGGCTGCTGGTGGTGGGGAGTACAGCGCCCGGGACAGAGGAGATGGTGGAGAGTATTGATCAGGTGGCGATGGCGGTGTGGTTGTTGGCAATGGCATTTCTAGAACAGCCATAGCGTGTTTGATTGTTCGTACGTGTATATGTTCCGACCGATACACGAACTTTGCCCGTTCGCGAATTTCGACCGGTTCGCGAACTGGGGACCAAGTATGCGACCTTGCCAAAGTACGAGATTTAATCTCACCAGACAAAGGGAACCATACAATAAACATAGTGTAAGACCTGTGATACGTTCCAGCTGCTCCAAGAACTCCGATGCTCGGTCTTCTATCATCACGGACTGCCATAACTGTCAGTTTAACAACCTTAAGCACCTCAGTGCTGGAATCTGCTTGACCCTGCGCCCCGGTAGAGAAAGAGTAGTCAATTTAGTTTTGACTTTGTGTATATAGTGTCCGATAGATATTCATAATACAGGAACTGTGACGAAGACTACATGAAGTAATACATAGATAATGGCAGTGACTCAACAAGGGCTCGGAGATTGCATCATGCTGAATTCGATTTAAGTTGTTGAGCCAGCTCTAGTTTGCTAGTATCGTGTCCATTCTTGCAAATTGTAATGTCTTTAAACGGGGCTTCCCAGCGCTCGAGACTATTAAATAGGTAGAATTCGCATAAATTGACCAGTTCGCGAACTTCTTGTCCGGTTTGCGAACGGGACAAAATATTGCGAACCGGTCGGTCTAGTTCGTGAACTGGAGGGTTCACCAATGGGTCGGAACATATACACCTAGTAGTTAATCGTGCAGTCACTACGCAATGTACATGTCCTCAACGATGGACGACCTGTAGCACTTTATACAAGACCTGGTTGATAGGGTGGGTTTTCGTCTTCGTAATCGGGAGATCTGGGACTAGTTCCGCATCTCTACTTCATGGGAAACTTCATAGTGACATCGACGTTGACCAGCGGCTAGTGCGGCTGCCGCGCAAAAAGCTTTGAATGAATTAAGTACATGAACATGAAAAGGGCAGAACACAAAGCCTCCCAACCAACACAAAGAAAATAGAAAAATAAAGATAGTAAGTACATAGATAGTATACCACAGCTGTCGAGGGTGTCAAAAACGTCCAATAAAACAAGAAGAATCAACGAAGGACAAGTAATCTATAGCCCACACAAGAGGTAATCAAGCTCCATCCTCTCCCATAGTCTCAGAATCTGTGTCCGACACCCCCCCGCCCCCACTCCCTTCTGCCACAAATCCCGCCGCATTCTCCAATTCTCGAATTGCCGCGCTCACCGCCTCTTCGACATCTACACCCTGCTCGAGCACCTGTTGCAAACCCTCAATCGCGCCCTGCACCATCTCCTGCAGCACATGGTCGTGCGCAACATGGGGATTCCCGATTTGATGGGGTATAAATATAGGATCCTGATCTCCCATTCCATCATCCGTGTCTGAGCCACTCTCATCGTCCTCCCAGCTATCATACCCTTCAAACAGCGGGTATATGTTTCCATCATCCTCGTCCTCGTCCTCGTCGTCATCGTCGTCGTCATCGCTATCACTTGACACATCCGTCAGATCCCAGAAGCCGTCGTCCTCCAGACCCGATTCACTATGCGGATTACAAGTTGCGCACCATACACGGTCGCTCTCCTCCTTCACCGGTTCGTCCGTACGTTTTCCGGTAAGCAAATCGGCCCACGCCGCTGCCTCGCGGTCCGATAAGTGCGAGTGTGTGTCCTTCCCTGCGCTCAGATGGCTGAAGCGGGTGAGTATTAGGTGACGTTCGAACATCGAGTGGAGCTGGTGGAAGACGTATTGCCAGGTTTCCTTGGTGGTGTCTGGTTCTTCGCGGATGGGAGAGGAGGGCGGATGGTAGTGGTGCGGGCATTGTTGGATCCCCCCAGGCTTGAGGAAGCAGTTGTTGAGCTCCAGCAATCGCAGGGTTTTATGGTGGTGCACGAAGAATTCGAGCAGCAGCGCAGAGGTGAAGACCATATCGTTAAGTTTCAGCGATGTGAGATGTGGCCAGCGGGCGACGGGGGGCGGGCTCGGCTCTCGTTGCTGGCAGGAGCGATCGAGTCGTGGCGGGGAGAATAGCGAACGTAGGTGCATGTCCGGGAAGTTGTCTAAGCCTTCATCGCTGTGCCGGGAGAGCGTTAGATTTCGAAGCTGTTTCGCGTTCTGCAGGAGACGACCTAGTATCGAGAGGGATGGTTCGGGGATGATGGTGATTGACAAATTGATAGTGTGCAAGATTTCAAACCCCCTCAAACCCGCCGCGAACGTACTGGGCGGGAAAAGGAGACAATCCACTGTCAATCCCTCTACCTTGAATTCCTGTATCATCTTGACTTTCTCCTGTCCAGCCCTCTCCCCCAGAACCTTCAGAAATGCATGCAGTAGAGTTGGTCCCCACTTTACCATCCGTGACGGTACGTCTCCCAGGTGCGTGCCGGGCCCCTGGCACACCGAGACAGCCAGCTTCTCCAAGTTCGGCAGTTTCCGAATAGCGTTGATATGACCAGACTCAAGGTCTGTGAACTCCAGCTGCTGGCCATAGTGCTCAATACGCCTCCTCACCGTGTTCCCCGAATCGAGGCGCCCGTAACCCTTCTCGCGCGCTTCCTCGGGGAGGCTCATGATGTAGGAATACTCCTGCGCCAATCCCGGGGGGAACGTTTCGCGCCAGAATGCATATTCGTAGCTCTTAACGTAGTGGCGCAGATGTGGGTCCCCAGCAATAGCAGTGAGGCGCGTCAGCGACGCCTCGGTACTCTCTGTACGCAGGTGCGCAAACACGAACGGGGTGACGATAGCATTGAAGGTACTGCTGACGAGACGTAGCTTGATGTAGGACGGGTGTGTAGCCCAGAAGGGGTTTGTGGGGCGCATATAGAGGGGACAGACCGAGTGCGAGAAGGCTTCGGAATCGGGGAGGCGGCGGTCGGCATGTTGGGAGGGCGTTAGAATCATGCGGAGAAGCTCAGGAGGAAGAGACTCCATCGTTGCGAAGAGTGTTTGCGCGCCGTTGGAATGGATCGTGAGGAACCGGTGGGTGATGGTGCGTTTTAGCGGGTAATAGCTGGGAAACGTTGGCGTATCTGTCGACGTGACGTGAAGATGAGAGAAAAGAGAGGAGAAAGGACTTGACGTTCAACTCAAAAGGAGAAGTAGCTGTTCAGTTGAGTAAAGGAGACCGACAGAGATCCGTGCGTTGAAATGGAACAATGTGTGACAAACAAAAGCAAAAACGTTTGGCTCACTCGCTTGCAAGTCACATGACGTGGCCAAGAAAAAAATGTATGAAATGAGCCCTCTGCCGCTTCACAGTTGTTTTATCGCATTACCGGCTCGCGTTCAGTTTAATAAGGGGAAGTCTCTAGATGGTAGGGCAATGGAAGGAAGAAGCCAGTCAACCAGCTCGAAGAAGCAAGCAACTGCTGCCGGAAACTGACGGATGCAACTGTCCGCCACGTCCCGTAGATTAGCTCTTTTCATCTCACCGACTTCCTTGTGCTGCATTCTGCGTGTAGAATTCCCAGAAGGCCGTTCTGGGCGGGCGTGGCATAGAGATAGCCCGGTGTGCTAGTGGGAACCCGCCCTCTATCGCAAACTCTGCAATCAATGAGATTCGGTAACCTCATCGCCGTATAACTCGCCGCGAAGTGCTCGGGGTCGTTTTACACTCCGAACACTCGTGCTGCCACTATCTCTAGTTGTCTTTCCATAACGAGCTCCTCTTTGCCGCCGTGTTCTAGGCCTGTGTATTCAGGAGTTTCTACAACGTCGCAAAGGACTTCCTGAGGTGTTTGATCCTGTCGTTGCTGTGTGCTGGTTCTGTATGGATTGGGGGGGAAAGCGCTTCTTAGATCCATTGATAGGGCATCGAAGGTGTCTTGCGCGGTTACAGCTAGGGCGTCCAGCCTGCTTGGGTACTATCGCAGGGAGAAGTTAGTAGAGACTGTAGTAGATCTTGGGGTAGATGTGTCGCTGCTGCTGCTGCTGCTGCTGCTGCTGTTGCTGCAATCGTCATCGTCGTCGTCGATGTCGGAGTTATCTAAGTAACTGCGATGTCTAGCATAGGGCTGAGCACTAGTAAATGCCGCAGAGCCTCATGCTGTGGGATGTGCGCGACTTTATAACAGCGTCACTTTGTTAGTGAGTCGAGTTCTCTTCATCCAGATGGGATCATTGGCCATATTATACAGCACCTGAGGAATTGCTCAGTTGTTGGGGGGTACACGAAAGCGCACTGCTCAAGTGTCCAACTGTGGCTCAATCATCCGAGGCTTTCTTGGCAGCATAGATTAATCCCAGCTCCTAGCTAGACTATCTGTACGCGACCGCTCCATCGTGGGAGCTCTCATGAGAGAGACAAACAACGAAGTCTACGGGTGATCGCAATTAGACCGCCATCATGGAGTCCGGCAAATCCAGAACCACTCCCGGTTCCTCCGCCGTCCCCTCATCCTCCCGCACGGAACCCCGCCGGCTGAAACCGCTCGCCATCGCTGTGCTGCTCCTCGGTGCCGTTGCCTTTTACCTCTCTCCTTTCTCCACGACAGTCCGCTTCCTTCCAGCTCGCATCGATAATACACGCCCTATAGAGCTAGTTCGACAAGCATGCCAACTGCGGTTCTGGAAACACAAGGCTCGCCCTTATTGCGAGAGAGCTTCCGAAGCGTCCTGGATCGCGGGTACCGACGAGAACGAGACGAAGCCGTTGAATGTTTTCCAGGTCTACACGCTGCCCAGAACGCAAGGCCGATTTCTCGGCGGCACGCCGGATGAGCAGGCAGAGCTGGAGGTGGCTCTTGAGGGCGAGGTCAAGGAGTGTTCTCAGGTGCTGATGCAGCATACCTTCGGGTGGAGTTATGGCAAGCCGTTTGTTGGTGGGTATTGCAGATGATCCTACGGGGATGTTGCTGAAAGTATAGGTCAATACGATCCGCCTATCGCCTGCAATTGGACGAATGTGGTCTTCAACCTTAGCATGGCCTCGAAGGGGCGGCAGTTTGACCGTCTGGGACATTTGTTCCTGGGAGATATTGAGATATGGAGGACGTCGACGGCAGAGCCAAGTCCCAGAGGGATAATATTCAAGTGAGCATGGCTTCCCCCCACCACCGTAGTAATGGTGCTGACGCTGCATAGCCATACCAAAGACATGACCCACCTCGCCACGCTCCTTCGCCAACCCCAAAAACTAATCTTCGAGCTTGGAAACTTAGTAAATGAAAAGTACACTGGCTCGTTCAACGCCACGCTGACGGCAATCTACTACCGCCCCTACCTCTTCACCGCCGTCCAGCCGGCGAACCAAATCCTCTCAATTACAGCACAGAAGAGCGCAAAAAATGAACCTTCATACTTCCATCTCCCGTCCGAACGAGCAATTGCCACTCCTCGATTTCCTGCAAATACAATCCGCGCGGTTGTCTCCATCTCTGCATCCGGCAATGCAGACGAGGAATTTTGGTACACTAACGTTCCGACCGAGTATACACAGACTTTCCCTGAACGCCTGCTGGGGCATGGACCATTCCGTGAAATCCAAGTTTTGATTGATGGCAACGCTACTGGCTTTGTATGGCCATTTGCAACCATCTTCACTGGCGGAATAGTTCCTAGTTTTTGGCGCCCAATCGTCGCGCCCACCGCCTTCGACCTACCCGAGTACGAAATCGACATTTCACCCTTCCTCCCGCTGCTTTTGGACGAATCTACACACATCATAGAGCTCGTGGTGTTCACCTACGATTCCTCTACAGGATCTGTCTCCCGCTCTCTCGGCAACGACTGGTTGGTCTCGGGCCGAATCCACGTTTGGACCGACCCCGATCCGAATTGGAAGACAACCGGATCACTCTCCCAAGTCCAAATCACCCCCCCTTCCTTCTCCTTCGCCCCAACCCTTGATGACTGGAACAACACCCTCAGCATCTCCCTCACAGCCTCGCGGAATATCCACGCCACCGCCAGCATCACCACTTCCACCGGGATCTCCACCGCAACATGGCTGCAAGGGCTCTCTTACAGCTCGCAAATGCGCATGCAAGACGGCGGTAACTCACTCTCCCTCACTACATGGACCGCAGGCTCGGAATCTACCGTTAGATACGGCTCACGAAGTTACCACTACACTCCGTTTGTGCTCAACACCGAGTTTATTCCAGAGCGGGACACATTTGAACTTAAAGCCGACATACAGCTAGGTTATAACGCAAGGTTTGACGGAAAGTGGACTGATGGGGTTTCGCTTGGTGACAGTGGATTGATGGCAACGAAATTGAAGGGTGAGGCGGAATGGGTTAGTAATGTGGGTGGGACTGGGACTACGCAGCAGGTTTGGGCGGAGGTGAAGCGGCTGAGAGATGCGCAGGGAGTTGGTAGCTATGGGAGGAAGGTTGTGGCGGTTGACGGGAAGGTGGTGAAGGATTGGAAGGCGGTTAATAATGTAGTCGATGGGGAGGATGATCCAGAGGCGGCTGATGAGGTTGGTAAGCTTTTGGAGTTCTGATATGGATTGACGGAAGAGATTATGTTTGTATGATACCGCAATGATTATTATGGACGTATGCAGATATGGTACTCTGTATCAACGCTGGTATTATCGTAATTCCACTTTTTAAACCCATACTTCTAATTGCTTTCCTCATTACTGCTCTCCGTCTCCTCTTCACTCGCCTCTGCCATCTCCTCATCCTCTGCTTCCCCTTCCGCTCCCTCCTCCATAAACATAGTCGTCATACAGGTAATCCTCCGCGCTGTCTCATAGACGCCCACCAGTCTCCCCACTTGTCGATCACCCTCTTTCTTATTCTCCTCTTCCACCTTGGCCTTTTTACTCACCTCCGTCTCATCCTCTCCAACCTCAATCCCACTTCCCTCCCCACAAAGATCAAACACCCTTACCACACCGTCACTCCCCGCCGTGATGACAAACACCCTCCCGCCCTGGCTTGCAACTGAGAAATCCTTCACCCTTCCGGGCATACCTAGACTCCTTCCCCCAAGCGTACCGAGCAGCACCGGCTCATCCACGTTCTTCGCAGTAGTCGCATAAAACAGCACTCTCCCATCCTCCGTGCTCACCGCCAACACCTCTTCCACCTCCAGTCCCAGCAACCCCTTGGGAAGCCCCACATACCTCAGCATATGAATCTTCCCCCTCCTCTCCAGCTCAATCCTCATCTTCGGCTTCGAGTCCATCCCAAACACCACAACCCCACGTTCAAACGCAACCGCATACTCCTCCCCACCACTCGCCCACTCTACCCTATTCCCCTCAGCACCATAGCGCAACGGTACACTCTCCCGATCAAACACCAACGCACCCGCCTTCCGTGCGGTCATCAAATTCCACATCCGCACCGTACGCTCGCCAGCACCCACAGAGAGCAAGATCTTTTGCGACGGGTGCAGAGCGATATCGTTGACACCTCCCGAGCCACCGCCATACCCCTCACTACCAAAGGTTGCAATCCGGGGACCGTATCCATCGCCGTAGTCTTTTGCGTAGTTTACCGGCTTTGCTTTGGGTTTCGGGGCTTTAAGGGTGCTGAGGATACCCCAATCGCGGGTTCGCAGGATCTGGATCTGGCCATCGGCGCCGGCGGAGAGGAGTTTAGACCGGTTTGGGGTGAAGAGGAGGGAGGTTGGGGTGTTGAGGTGATTGTGGAGGGTACCGAGGTGGCGGTTACGGCCGGAAAGGGGCGCGAGGGTAGAGACGGTGGATGGGTGGAGGAGCGTTGAGAGCGTGTAGAGGTTTATGCGTTCGTCGGCGGAGGAGGTCGCCAGGATGCGCTTTTTAGTGTTGGGTGCGGAAGGGGAGATGGTGAGGGTGCGCAGTGGGGACGTGTGGGCAGAGAAGAGAAAGGTGTCCGTGAAGGTTGTGGGGAGAGAGATTTCGTCCGAAGAAGCTGCTGCTGCAGAGGTATGCGGAGGGATGCTGGCGATAAAACCATGGAGGGTTTTTTCGTAGGTGCCAGTTATGATTTGAAGTTGGACAGTTGGTTGGTCGGATAGTGCTATAGCTGCAGTATCTAGGGCTTCTGCAGGAACAGACTCACGCTTTCGTTTCGTCATTGCGGTGGGTAGTAATATGTTTATGATGGGTCATCGGCAATGCAATGCGCTGATATATTTTTTCGAGACCCCCGCGCCAAGCTTCTAGCCAAAAGAGTCTAGCGCAGACGGCACGTGCAGGCTTTCTGTCAATCACCGTCAAGAGGCTCTGTTCGCACCCATTCTTGTCTTTCTACTCTCACTGCGAGCAACCCTAACCCACGAAATCTCTGAACATTCAACGTCACACGTTTCCCCGCACGCCTACCGACCCACTGTACACCACCCACGCACGCAATTTCTGCCAAAAGATAGTCGGTGAGTAACTCTACTATCCTGGCTTGATCCATCGCCCTCGAAGAAACGATGGATTTTGACGCCGTTGTGGTTGGAGGGAGAGGGTGCTGATCGAAGATATGTTCGTTGCGATTCAGGGGCGAAAAAATTACCTACCTCGCTTAGCGTGTTAATCCTTTTCGCTACCACTTCACACCCACCCACCGCCGACTGCGCATACGATAGTTCATTAATTTTTTTCACACGAAGGGAATCAGAGCGTGTGCGTGTGCGCTTTATGGTATCGCGTCCGCGTGGAGCGTCGGAGAGTCATGGAAGCTACTGCGATTGAAGCGTTGCGCGCCGAAGTTGCGGCGTCGCGTCACGATGAGCTCCGGTATGTTCCTATGTCCCTACCACACAAAAAAAACCACGCATTTTCTGCGGTCGCGCTATCCGCGATTTAACCCTCTCTATGAATCAGTCAATTCTGTGATGTCCATGTAATTTTAGAAGGCTAATTGTTGTGTGCGACAAATTATTTTCGTTAGCTCCATAATATCGTCGCGCAAACGAAAGCTACAGGAGCTGTATGCAGTGTCGCGCCATATCGAGAGCTCGAAGCCATTTCCGGCGCCCGACGCAATCCTAAGATGGGGGAGGAAAGATGATGGCCTGGAGGAGCTTGAGAGAAAGTTCCTGGAGGATAATGACATTGAGAGGTATGCGCTTGAGGTGTTGGAGGATGCCGTTTGCTGATATACTGGTGATAAGAACGATGCTCTTTAATGAGGCATCGCTGCCGGTGTTTAATTCTCTACTATATGCTGGACACCCGCCCGAGCCTGGAGGCCAGCAGCAACAGCAAGGAAAACCCCCGACTACAAGGACCCCAATTACAAGGACCCCGACACCGTCGAGAGCGCAATCGACGAGGTCTGCGTCCGCAACGAAGCCGATACGAATATCTTCGTCGCCTCCGGCAGCTCCACAACAAGCAGCTACCCCTTCGGCAGTTCCGGAGGTGGTTGCGCAACAACCTGCGCCCGTTTCTTCTCCGTCGCCGGTGCGCCACGTTACACCACCAATACCTACACTGGAAGTTCGGATGAATGGTCGTGTTGAAGAAGACATAGAAATCCGCAGGGTGGATGATGAAGAGGAAGTGCGCCAGCCATTGCCTGAGAGATTCCGCGCTTCCCCGTCTACACCCTCAGCATCGCCGCTGTCGCAGCCTCCGTCATCGCCCCCGCGGTTTGCAGAGGAAGAGGAAGTGGAGGAGGGGGAGATAATGGAGGAGGAGTGGCAGGAAGACCAGGCAGCACCGATTGTAGAGATTGGAGGCGTTCCCGTGGTGCAAGAGGCTGTTACTACGATCCCGACCGAAAAGGAGAAGGTTGCAGGTGTTCATCCTCCCCCAATTCCGCAAGAACTTGTGGAAGAAGATACGCATATGTCAGATGCGGAGCCGGAAGTAGCACCTACGCCGAGAACTCGTTCTCCAAGGAAGGCACCAACCCCAAAATCTGTGTCACCAAAGGCGCGCTCGCCGAAAGCTCGTTCTCCAAGGAAGGCGCCAACTCCAAAAGTTGCTTCTCCCAAGGCGCCATCGTCCAAAGCATCTTCAAGAGTTTCTTCCCCAAGGAAATCGTCAAGAGCTGCTTCAAAAGCTACTACCCCCAAAGCAGTTTCGCCAAAAGCTTCCTCGCCAAAGAAGGCATCTTCACCGCCACGTCTCCCTCTAGTAGAAATTACCGATTCGCGAGAGAGGGTTGCATCTACTCCTCCTTCGTCGCTCGAGGCTGTTTCGTCGTCTCCGAAGGCGGCTCAGCCCCCACTTGCAATTGTTACCGAGCAAAAACGAAAGTCCGTTTCCCCGACTCCACAAAAGGTTGCGCAGCAGCCAGAGGTGTCGTCGCCGGCTTCTTCGATAGATGTCGATGTTTCCACTCCAGAAAATAATATTATCTCTTCGGCCACAAGCCCTGACTCGCACCAGATCCCGGAACCAAAACCAATAGTCGCAGAGGATGAGGAGCCGGAAACAGAGAAGATGTTGGAAAAACCCGTGGAGGAAGGCGTGGCGGAAGAGATGGAGAAGCAGCAAGTAGTGGAACCACATGCAGAGAAGCCCCAGGAGACGCTGCCATCCGTTGCTGTCACTGAAGAAGTAGTAGAACAAGAGCAGGAAGTTGAAATTCCCCTACCAACTCTCCCACTCACGGAGCTTCCGCAAGACTCCGAGGAAAAGATCCAAGAGGAAAAGAAAGAGCAAGAGCTCCCTGCACTGGTGTCATCATCGCCAGTTGTGGGGCCTGTCTCGCCCGATCCCTCGGCCCAACTCAGATTGGAAAATCAATTGGCGAATGCTGAATCACTGCCTTTACAGGCTACTCCCGAAGAAGATGCCGCAGTATTGGAGAAAGTCAAATCAGCAGTAGCCGCCGCATCGCCAATAGCTCCAACTCCCGAGCCTGCTTTGACGCCTAAATCTGCTTCGCCGGTGCAAGCAGCTGCAGAGGAAGAAGACGATGAAGATCGTGTTCAATTGGTCGAAAATGAAGAGGCTACCTCGGTAGTCCCGGCGCCAAAGCCTGAGGTGGAAAAACCAAAGGAATCGAAACCGATGCTTGTACCAGAGGTTGTTATCGAGAAACGAGTACCGGAAATTGTACCAGAAGTTGAAGTCGTGGAGGTGGAGGAGGAAAAACAAGAGATCGAGTCCCCTGCTGCTGTCGAGAAAGAGACGTCGGCCGCAAAGTCTCCAACCGTCACCGTCATTGCCGAAGTAGAGGCATCACTAGAACCCGAACCACAGCCAGAGGTTTCAAAACTAGAGGAAATGGAGGTGGATGCTGGTGCTGATGCCGATGCCGATGTCGATGCCGATATCGATGCCGATATCGATGCCGATGCCGATGCCGATGCCGATACTGATGTTGATGCTAATGCCGACGCCGATGCCGATGCCGACGCCGATGCCGATGCCGACGCCGATGCCGACGCCGACGCCGACGCTGATGCTGATGCCGATGCCGATGCTGATGCTGATGCCGATGCTGATGCCGATGCCGATGCCGATACAGATACAGATGTTATGCCTGCATCGCCTGCTCCCCCAGAAAGTATACGCAACTCTGTACTAATTCCTGCGGGCAAAGAATCCGAGGGTGAATATGAGGATGCCGTTATGGAAGATGCAGCACCACCACAAATCGCACTGGAGCTGCCGAGCGAGAAGCCCGAAGATTTCCCGGCCACGAAAGAAGCCACTCCAATCATTAAAGCAGAAAAGCGAATTACAGCAGAGGAGAAACGAATTGAAGCAGAACCACAGCCTGCGAAAATTGCCGAGAAGTCATCGCTAGTTCCTGCGCCGGCCACACCTGAGGATGTCGAAGTCGAGAGTATCACTGTTCCCAAAGAACTACCGGAACGCGAGACTCGAGCAGAGCCGCCCCAATCATCAGGTAATGTGGAAACGGTCACAGAACCAAGAATGGCAACGGCCCCATCTACTCCCCAGACATCTTCACCAAAAGTCACCCGGCCATCCCCAATTACAGAGACACACATCGAGACACGCAATGAGCCTACCACACAACCTGCACTTCCCACACCGTCCGAACCAAAAGAAACAGACTCCTTTGTCACCCCCGCACTCTTTTTATCCGCTACACGTTCGTCTTCCCGGCAAAAGAAGCCTACTCAACGCGCACAGGCACAACAGTTATCAAAGGTTGTTATATCCTCAGCACATCACGCAGCAGCCGCTGCGGAAGCAGAGGCAAAGCGACTCCGCGAAGATCAAGAGCAGCAGGGCCTCATCGTTGTGGCTCGTCGACGGACACAACAAGCTGCCGGTGCTGCCAGGGGCCGTCCTTCGTTGTTCCCGCCTGGCACTAAGTTAGAGGCTCTGACAAGATACACTGTGGAAGATGATACGCAGCCGAAGGAGCCAAAGACTCCAGATTACGCCGATACGTTGTACACCGTCAAAAGCATGCCTAGCACTGTTAGTGAGCTTCTATTGAAAGCTTCGAAGACGGTGACGACGGCAAATCATACCCTCGGCTACCAGGACAGGTTGGCGGTGAAGGTTATTAACAGGATTCAGGAACTCCAGGATAATGGCCTTTGGAGCCTGCGACAGATAGAGAAGGCCCCTGAGCCTAAGCGGAAGATGGCGCATTGGGATTATCTGCTCAAGGAGATGGAATGGCTAATGACAGATTTCAGAGAGGAGAGGAAATTGAGGATTGCTCAGGCAAAAGCATTGGTAGATATGATGATGGACTGGCATAGATGTCCCGCCGAGCACAAGGGAGAGTTGATAGTGGATCGTAAGAGGTGGGGGAGAGTTCCAAAGGGAGTAAGGGAGCAGCAACGGAAGAAGAAACGGAGTTATCCCGATAGTGGAGCGGATCAACCTACGCCGGAACTTGTGGCCAGTGGCGGCACGCCGGAGGATGAAGGCAGTAGTGACGAGTACTTTGTCAAGGAGGAGGGACAGGAGGATACAGTTATGGATCTTGGTGATACGGCTATCTATGATCACTTGAAGGATCCCCCACCAGCTGCAGTGTTCTCGCTCAGACTCGACGAGACAATATTCTGTATGCCGCCGACGAAAGCAGGACAGGAGGTCTTGTCCCAGTTACCACTGTTTGCACCTCCCACCGCACCAATCCGTCCGGAATATGTCGAAGAGAAGTGGACACAGACTCCGCTGATCCCAGTCAACAAATATGCTAGCGGCCACATGGTGTTTATAGACGAAGACCAACCCCGACGGAAACGCAAACGCTACGAGTACGAGACCAACTACGAATTATTTGCGGATGAATCCGACGAGGAGGGAGAGGTAGTCAGCGGTGGTTCCGGTAGTGGATTCGACTCATACGGTCGACCAAAGAGTCGGGATAAGACGAGTAAACCTCTCCCTCTACATCCAGAACAGAATACCGTTGCACTATTCCGTCCCGAGTTCAAACCTACTCTTCAACGCATCCGAAATCATGTCTTCAGACCACCTATGGATCAACCTCCGCAGACATACTTTGAAGCCCGCACTCCTAGTCTGTGGACACCAGAAGAGGACGACAAACTCCGGCTGCTCGCCAAGGAATACAACCATAACTGGCAGTTTGTCGCTACTTATATGAACATTGACGGAGAGTTCCATTCCGGTGCTGAGAGGAGAAGTCAATGGGAATGTTTTGAACGGTGGATGACGATCGAGAATATCCCGCAAGAGTTCCTGAAGTCGCCATTCTACAAGGGTGTGCAACAACGGCTTGAGATCGCCGAGAGAGCAAGCGCGCAGCATGTCAACGCTGCTGCTTCCGGAAGCCAACAGGTTAGTAATTTTAAGAGGAGGGGTACCCTGCCGACAAAGGTGGAGCGAAGAAGAAGCACCCGTACGTTCTCGCAGTTTGAGGCAATGAGAAAGCTGGCAAAGAAGAGGGAGACTAGTATGAGTAAACAGGCACAGAGCAATAGAGGTTTTTCTCTCTTCCCTTCTACTTTTTTTTACATGCATGCTAATAGCTCCTATTATCAGCCGCTCAAGTTGCTGCACTCCGCAAACAGGCCTCTCCAAACCCAAATAGCCAAATGCGAACGCCTCAATACTTCTCCACTATGAAGCACGAAAAGGACGAAAAAGCAAAAGAGCAGTCAAAGTTGATGGGCAGCCGAGTTCCTGGCGCTGTAAGGCTTCCCTTCCCTCTATCCCTCTATTTCCCCTGCTAACGCCAACCTAGCAACCTGGCGCAGCACAGCAAGCTACGCGCCTGCCGAATGGTACCCAACCCCCGGCGCAACAGCTCAGCAGCCGCGTCGGCACTCCAGTCAGCGCCGTCCCCAACGGCCGCCCAGTGCCCAACCAGCTGCAGCAAGCATACCCGAACATCGTGGGGATGCGACATCCGGCCGCCGTTACCGCCACCGCTGCCGTAGCACCACCACAACAACCAGCGCACCAACTTACACCCCAGCAGATCCAGCAACTCCAGATCCAGCAGCGGCAGCAACAAATACGGCAGCAGCAACTGCAGCAGCAACGCCAACCCATGCCGACACAGGCAGAAATGGTCGCCAGCTTTCAAGCCACCAACCCTCATCTCTCCCACGCAGATGCAACAATGAAGGCGCAGAATCACCTGCAGGTGTATCACGCTCAACTCAGCGGGACCATCGCCGCGCAGGCTTCAAGGCGGCCCGTAGTCGCTAGTGGCGCCGGTGGTGTCCCACGAGCCGCTGGCACCGGAGGAACTGGCGTGCTGATCGGCGCGAATGGACCCATTGGACCTGGGGCCGCAGCACACCAGGCCCAGCAGCAACAGCAACAGAGCCGTCAGGGTACACCTGTGGGTGTCGTCATGGGTCAGAGCCCAAGGATGGGACAGCAGGTGGCGGTGGGAAGTCCCAGAATGCCGCAACAAGGCGTGCCAGTTGGTATGGGGGTGGGAGTCGGGTTAGGAGTACAGATGCCGCAACAGCAGCAGCAACAACAGCAACAGCAGTAAATGGGGTTTTTCGGAGCATTTTTTTTTTCTTTCTTGGTAACGTGCGCGGGTTCATGGGGGAAATGGCAGGGGGTTTGTTTGTTAATCAAGTCTGCTGTTTTTTCTCACGGGTTTTTCATATTTTACTTTACAAAGGGTATAAACTTAGTTTACGTGCGTGATCTCTGTGTGTCCGTGTATGTGTTGCGTTTCTTGTGTGTGGTTAAAGGAAATGGGGTGTTGCAATCTGCATTTTGCGCTTTTTTTTGTAAGGCGAGGCGAATTGTTTTTTGTTTGTGCGTGTATTTGTAAGTGTTACGGGACGGAGTATAAACTACTGCGGGTTGCGTTGTGGAATGAGATGACCAGTGAGGTTGGGGGTGAGGAGCTTTGATGGTGGGGTACCGTACCGATAGATAAACAACGAACATCATCGGCCATCGGCTACTCTAGTACGCAGCTTAGAAAGTGTCATCTAAGGCTGGTTCGGCAACCAAAAGGTTCGGTCTGTTATTCTGGCAGAACCGAAGTAGCAATGTCATAGGGTATGCGTTTACTCATCAGAGTAGCGCAGTCTCACTGCTCTCACGTGTGTTTTCGGCAGTAGTCAAAAAAACCGTGGGCAGGACTGACACCACTCTCCACTGCGTGCACACCACAACGAAAATTACAGTAAACAACGAGATCGAAAGACACCTCCGCTTCCACCCCATACTCCACCATACCCAACTTCGTCGATAACCACATTGCTACACATCCAATCCCATATGCATACGCGGATACACTGCATCCAATGAATGATACCTCGACAGCGGCCAACTTCCCAACAAACGGAAGCTCGGTTCCCACCACCGGAATTCTTGGCATGTGCCTCCGGTCAGCCATACCCTTCTACAGTAACGTATAATCGTGAAAGAACTCGCTCTCTATACCAAATAAAGCTATTGTGGTCGGCTTAGCGATAACTTGGAGAATCCTCGTCCCCAACTGCTTGGAGCACGCTCTTGCTCGCTATCGAATCAAACCCAGCAATTGGGATCAGTGGATGGAGGCCTTTCTGGGCTGGGAGGACTCACGCTCTATCGAATCAAACCCAGGCAATTGGGATCAGTGGATGGAGACCTTTCTGGGCTGGGAGGACTCACCGTCTATTGAATCAAATCCGGCAATTGGAATCAGTGGATGGAGGCCTTTCTGGGCTGGAAGGACTCACACTCTATCGAATCAAACCCGGGCAATTGGGTTCAGCTTAGCAGCCAGGGATGGAGGCCTTTCTGAGCTGGGAGGACTCACGGTCTATCCGAAGAAATTGTCGAGCCCGAGCTCGAGTGGCATGACTTTGTATCTTCCAAATTTGTTTCGCCCTGAAGGATTGAAATTACTGATTGGCGATTAGCGAGGCGTTCAAGTTCTGACACTAGGTTGTGGCTCACCATTTTGAAGTGCGTAATTCAAGTCCTCGAGCAGATCAATCACCATTTTCTTCATGTTTGGTGATTCCCGAAGGCGATGGTCTAGAGAGACGAGACTCTATCCCTCCGATGTGCCCCTGAATTAGCTGTCCACACTCTGAATCTCCCGATATCGTCGCGGAGAGTTTGTGGTATCTCGCTTTGGTCCAGCAACTCTGACAGGCGTCTGAGGTATCGTTCACAGGATCGATGGGCCAATATAATCCATTTCGTAGGGGAAGGAACCTTAGTTGCGGCCACCACATCCAAGGCATTGGCACTTAGACTCTGAACCTTTCCTTTGGCTTTTGGCGGTATCGGAATAATCTCTGATCCTTCCGAGGGTACCAATGAATGCGATTCATTGTTAGAGGGAGTTGATAAGGTATCCTTTCTGGGTGTCGCTAGTGGCAAGGAGTCGAAGTCCGAAGGTAGATGTTGCGATAGCGTATGCAGCCAGCGGGAGAGGGCGGTATCCGATGGACTAGACAAACTCTCGTTCCATTGTTCGAGAGTGGTGACTGTAAGCAGGACCGGTGATTCAGAAACTGAAGCGGAATGGGTGTGATCTTCGGATCGCCAGGTGGAGCCTGGGTCCATGGTAGGTACTTGGCCGGTTAATATGGTGCAATTCCTGAAGTCGTGGAGTGTAAAAGTATCGAGGATTAAATTAGAAGCTGGAATATGGTGTATTGTGAAAAATGCCAAAGATGTATGTACCTAGCTTCTCTCTTCCCAGAATTTCTTGTCGCTCGCAAGCTCGCTCAAGACAGCTAGTTTTCGAGCGCAGTACCTAGCTAGGTTATTAAGTATGTACTATGCCAAAAAAACCCCCGTTTATTGATGTGACTGCAGTGCCACATTTACCCGAGTGCAGCATGACTCCCACAGTCCAGTGAGTGTAGCATATTACTAAATGTAAGATTCTAATTACTGGGGAATAGCTCAAAATACTACAGTAATACAAGATACCAGCAAATATGACATTGTAAATGATTGAGTATTTAGTTGAATAGGGTAATCTTGGTCAATTGAGCAGCATTGAGCATTTACATAGATATAGCAGGCATTCCACATTCTTGTCACAATGATGTGACAGTAATAAACCAGTATACCTACAAATAGCCCTAACATGATGTTATGTTCAGCAAACTACATAGTGTAGTGTTTAGTGAGTGTGTACAATACCCACTGAAACAGGTTCGAATTATGCTAGAGATATTTTTTTTACCATATGTCAGCCAGATGGCAGCATCAGGCGTGGAGGCAAGCCATTGGACATGCTGGGGCATGCGCAAGCGTGTGCGGACGTGTGCGGACATGTGCGGACGTGTGCAGGCATTTGCGAAATAGATACATGTGGAAGTAATATAATATAACTCTACTATTTAACTCAATGCACATCATTTTTGAATAAGACAGCAATCCAACATCAATGTAGCATCAATATACCACTTAATGTAATCTTCTATACTACATTAGTGTGAAATTGATCCCACATTCAAAACAATTGATATTGTTGCAAATTCCTTATACCCCACAAGTTCAGCCAATGTATATGTTCCAACCCATACACCAAATTTTCCCGTTGGCCAACCGGTCGACTGTGTGACCAACAGATCGACTGTTTGGCCAATAGATCGATCTATTGGGCAATGGGAAACTTTGGTATATGGGTCAATCTATTGCCAAAGAGGTTGACCAGCGTACCAAGAGAAATACTTGGAGCACCGGTCAACTCACTGGCCAAGTGGTCAACCCATTGGCAAAGTTGTCCATACTAATTACAATATATTTAAGATTGTCTACCATTCTCTGAGTCTCTACCATTACATATTTGCCAGAACCTATTCCTCCTGACTCTGAGCATGCTGTCCCCTTGTCCAAGTTATTCTGCCCATTTTTTGTCCACCTACTGTGGTATTGATTCTCTTTTGGCTATTCTGGCCTTCAAGTAATGAAATTGGCTCAGGTCTAGGGACTCTATCAACTAATGCAATTTCTGTCCAGATTGCTAATGTTGATAGATTTCCACTGTCATGTTCATCTGCATGGCAGTAGATGGAACACTGGACTTCGTTCTTTTTGCAGCGGCAGTGCCCAGTACATATTCCTTTGCAGTTGCACGGGACGGTCACCTGGTTGCTAGTGGATTCTACTGCAGTGGCAGCATAAAGTGTAACCTATATATGAATATGTTCTACCCCAGCGGTCAAGTTCTCCACTTGACCAAGAGGATATCCCGTTGGTCAAGGGGATATCCCCTTGCCCAAGATGGCCACTTGGCTGGGAGGGTATCCTCCCAGGCAAGGTTCTTAACTGGTGGGTAGGAGATGTCCCACTGACCAAATAGGGACATCCTGCCAGCGAAGATGCCACATAGGAATTGCACATATGGGTGTATGATATTCAGCTGTGCTGAAGGTACTTAGTTGTACTGATGGGATTCAGCTGGTGATGTATAGCTGAATGCGCATATATGTGTTCACCGGGAAAAATGACCTTACGCGACGCGTAACTCATAGAGAAGCTGTTTCTGGGACGGTAATCCATAGCATATTTGACGCGTGGCACTATGAGGTCCTATAGACCTGCGCGTTGACTAGATTACTATGATCCACATGCGATTATGTGCGCTTGATACTATACATCATGCTGCATTCAACAAAACTGCCAAATGCACTTTATTGCACTCTCCCAAGTATGCTCTGAAGTACACTCCGAGTACGCTCCCAAGTACACCTCCGAGTACCTTCTCAAGTACACTCCCGGGCATGCTCTCAAGGATGCTCCCAATTGCACTCGATGGCACACTCCCAAGTAAGTTCTCAAGACGCTCTCAATCACACCCCAATTGGACTCGATGACACACTTCCAGCCTGCTTGACTGTACGCCCCGAAGTAAGCTCTCAAGACGCTCGCAAGTACACTCCGAGTACGTTCTCAAGTACACTCCCGGGCATGCTCTCCAGTACGCTCCCAATTGCACTCGATGGCACACTCCCAGCCTGCTTGACTGTACGCTCCCAAGTACACTCTCACGAGGCATGACACTCCCAATCGGGCCATGGTCAACTTGAAATGGAAGCAACTTTAAGTGGGGAAAGCCTGAGAAGTCAACGCCGCAAGAGGGCAGATACTTCTACCTCTACACCCCCTAGAAAGACTCGAAGGACTGAAGCATAGTAGATACAGTGTATTTGATACTTCTAGACGAATGAAAGAGAAGCCTTTTTGCACCAAAGATATCCCTCACACCCCATACAGACTACCTTCTTTGCCACCAGGAGGTGTCCCACCCCCCAATCAAGAATCTTGCCTGGCAGGATACCCTCCCTGGAAAGCGGCCATCTTGGTCAAGGGGATATCCTCTTGGTCAAGTGAAGACCTTGGCCGGTGGGGTAGAACAAATACAACATTATTATAACAATCAAGCAATGCACAGGACTTTCATTGCCAGTACCAGTGCAAATTGATTAGATCATACCAGCTTGGTTGGAGCATCATGCAATTGATTTTGTGCGGTATCGCATGCATTCTCGGGAATTCTCAAAAGCTTCTTAGTTGGATAGTGGGTAGCTAAAATTCCATACTTTGTTTGTAGCTGATGGCGATTGGGATGGGATTCCTTGACCACTCTACAATAAATTCGCAAGTTATCGGTACTGGCTCTATCTTCTTGTGGAATTTTCAGTGTTACAAAATCTCCTGGTTGGAATCTTTCTGGTGAATATCTCATTAAATACTTTTGTACCATCCTGGCTTGTACTTGAGACATATTTGATTGAACTTCTTTTTCGATATGAGTAAGCTCAATTGATGGTGACTTAGGAGGTGGAGTGAGACTAGATGTTGCGGAAGTAGGAGACACCTTATGGTCCAAATCTTGGTCTGAATCTCTTTCGGTAGTGGTTCCAAATTGTACAATACATCAGCAAAATGTAAATCGGTTTGGAAGCAATACACAATCCTCCCAGACACTCCGGGCGACCTCACCAGTTCTTCTAAGTACTTCTAGATGCTCCAAGACTCCCCTGGAGCTAAGCAAAGTGCTCTCAGACTCTGCAAGAGCATTCTCAGGATGCTATGAGATTTCACTGATAGGATAGTCAAATTTTAGAGCTCCTGAGACCGCCATGCAGATCTGCGGGAGACTTCGAGGGCTGCCAAGACCGGTGCGCAGCGCAACGGGAGACTTGGTGCCATATTCTCACAGCAGTGGTTCTTACATTACCACAAGGCATTTCGTCTTTGTTACAGTCACAAGATTCGCTACATTATTATATGGCACGTATTATTTGAGTCTTTCTATATGTATACATACAGTCAATCTGGCCGCAAATGGTAGTCGAGTGTTATACCTTTGGAGTTGTCACGGTTCCGGGGTTATGTGATATCACTCGATGATGATGTCAGGTGGCGATGGAATAAGGTTCATCAATTGCAGCCGAGCACTATCGCCACACCAATAACCACCAGGCACATGTCACTCAACTATATTATCACCACCCACCCTCGAGTGTTGTCATAGCAGTAGGGTGTGTCAATACAATGCAAACACCTGTCGCTATATTCTCTATGGATGAAGATAATGAATGACGCCAGCCATCGTCACCCTTATATATGAAGCAACCTTCAATTGGGATTAGTTATGGCCAGTGGGATAAGGATACTTGAGCACGATAGGAAGGAAGGCTGTTGAATGGTACAATGAGGAAGATGGTCCGGAAGACAATAGTCTGATGGATACCAATCAGTCTGGAGATGTATATCAGAAAGATACTGTCGGTCCGGAAAGACTGGAGGATTGAAGGGATACCATTTGCTCGGAGGAAGTTCAGGCTGACTGGTTATCAGACTAAGGGGATTGGGGGAACGAAGGGATGGTAGTGATTTATCTAGAGAAAGGCGTAGTTAGAATTAGCAGTTAGAGCGTAGAGGAAAGAGGTATAAAGACCTCTCGATTCTCTGCTGGTATAGAGGGCAACCTTCTCACGACGGAGAACAAGCCTTAACAATATATTCGGATTTGAAAGCTATTCTACATTTATTCTACTCTGATTACTTTCTTCGCCTGAGTGAAGCTTCGAAGTGAACCATCTATTAAGTTCTTGTATAAGACCAATATCAAGTGCGATAACGAGACAAGATAAGGGGATACTTTGAAGGGATACTTCTAGTTGAGTGTATCTTGGAGTCGATTCCTCCCGCATTACATCGAGCATAATCGGAGGAGCACCTGGACATGCCCATTGAGAGAACACAGAGATGCACCGCTTGGAGGCCGTTGTGGTGAAACAAGGGAGCTAGAAGGCAGAGAGCCCACCATCAACACTCCGCCGCGGGCTCGCGACATTCAAACTGAATTCATGAGAACGATCAGTTCTGGTTGGGGAGCATAGGAATCACGTGGGAAGATATGATACTACCTGCCGTTGAGGATCCACGAAATCTTGGACAGAGCAAGTGAGACGAAAAGTTGGGAAAGATAGAGTGTGTATTTTCATTGTATAATAAGATGAGATGGAAATGAGATGATCTCTATCTACTCCAGGGTCTGCCGAATATATACTCCCCGGTACTCTGTCCACCTCCGTTACCCCTGTATCACCGTACACCTGCCATTGCACCTTTGCGATGTACTTGGAGGCCGGGATTGAGTGAGTTTGGATATTCACTGGGAGACTGAGACCGAGATCAAGTGAACTCAGAGATGCACTTGGAGGTCGGGATCAAGTGAGTTTGGAGATGCACTTGGAGACCGAAATCGAGTGAACTCAGAGATGCACTTGGAGACCGAGATCAAGTGAACTCAGAGATGCACTTGGAGACCGAGATCAAGTGAACTCAGAGATGCACTTGGAGACCGAGATTGTGTGCACTTAGAGATACACTTGGAGACCAAGATTGTGTAAACTCAGAGATGCACTTCGAGGCAGGGATTGAGCGAGTTTGGAGATGCACTTGGAGACCAAGATCGAGTGAACTCAGAAATGCACTTGAAGGCCATGATTGATCATGATTGGAGGAGTACTTGGAGGCGATTGATCTGGAGGTGTGTGATCTGAAGGCGGTCAATCTGGAGGCAGTGAATCTGGAGGCGGTAGATCGGGAGGCATGTGCAATGGAAGCTGAGACTCTATTCATTGGTTAACTCGTAATTGTGGGAATGTAGATAATTGAGTACAACAAGGTCTGCTGAGAGCTGAGGGACTGGCTCGGGGCGGGAGACAGTCAATCTTGAGATGATGCGGTACGCGGTGTATTCAGTACTCAGTGTATACAGCACTCGGTGTATGCAGTACTCGGTGTATGCTGTACTTGGTGTCCACTCTTGATCATGACATGGAGAGATAGAGAGGGATAACTTAACTTCATGTTCTTTGGTGATGGTAGAGTTGAGGACAAGAAGGAGAGAGATGAGAGGAGATGGGGCAAATCATCATGAGAAACTGGGACTTAAGAGACTTTTGTGTGAGATTCAATTTACCATCCCTAATACCGCAGGTACCAGTCCTGATCTGGTGTGTAATCATACCGATACGAGGTCTTCCCAACCCAATCAGGCAAGTCGTACCCCTAATTTCTCATATCCACTTGTATCCTCCACATCGTTCTCATCTTCATCCCCCATCTCTTTCTTTCTCGTCCACAACTCCCACCATCATCGCAGAACACAAAGTTAAGTCATTCCTCTCGATCTCTCCATGTCATGATCATGAGTTGACACCGAGTACAAGCATACACTGAGTACAGCACACACCGAGTACAGCATACCCAAGATTGTTTGTCTTCTATTCATTCTCGTGATTACGAGTTGACCCCTGAATGTAGCTTTAGCTTCCGCCGTGCCTCCCTATATGATTGACTGCCATCAGCCAGCTCGCCATTAGAGCTCAAAGGTAAAGTCACGTTGTCACATTTCCACGTTTGCGAGTCAACTAACTAATGAATAGAGTCTCAGCACCCGGCACGCCGTCCATCGACCACCTCCAAGTACTCATCCAATCTCGCTCAATCACAGCCTCCAAAGTGTATCTCCAAACTTGCACAATTACGGCCTCCAAGTTCGCACGATCATGGCCTCCAAGTGCATCTCCAAACTCGCTCGATTACGGCCTCCAAGTGCATCTCTAAACTCGCTCAATCACGATCTCGGAGTGCATCTCTAAGTTCACTCGATCACGGCCTCCAAGTGTATCTCCAAATACGCTTGATTGGCGCCTGCAAGTGCATCTCCAAACTCGCACAATTACGGACTCCATGTTCGCACGATCATGGCTTCCAAGTGCATCTCCAATCTCGTTCGATTACGGCCTCCAAGTGTGTCTCCAAATACGCTCGATTACCGCCTCCAAGTGTATCTCCAAATACGCTCGATTACCGCCTCCAAGTGCATCTCTAAACTCGCTCGATCACGGCCTCGGAGTGTATCTCTGAGTTCACTTGATCATCATTTTCAGGCGCACCTCGAATTTCTCTCAAGCTCCGCCTGCAGTTAGTCCAGATATACTGTGTGTACATGGGTAGCTATATAGATACATAGATGAGAATACAAACTGAGTACATGAGTTTTAAAAATCGTTGAACGATGAGTAGTAGCTATGATTTCCAGGCGCACCTGCAACGTTCCCAAAGATGTCGTTTTTCCCAGACTGCTTTACAGTGATTCGAGGTGCTTCCAGGCTTGTCGCTGGCGCTCCTAGGTGCTCCCAGGCACGTCGTCGGCGCTCCCAGACTTGTCGCCGGCGCTCCCAGGTGATCTCAAACATATCACAATCACTCCCATGGTACTCCTGTACCAGTCATCAGAGATCCCAGTTACTCCGAAGGCCGGCCGGAATGCCCTCCTACTGTCTGACACTCTCCTGAAATTGACGCATCTAAGTTTACACTCCACATTCTCTCAGACACTCCTGGAGGCTCCCAGTGACTAAATTACATTTTGCTGATGTAGGGTTTGCAGTCTTGCTAGAAGTACTGGCCTGAGTTGTACAGATTGGCTGTATGCTTGGTAGCAAAGCTGATGGTGCATTATTAAGATCGAACTCATAGGATGTTGTAAAGGTGTGTGACTCATCAGAGGTAGAACTCTGATCAGGAACAGGTAATTCATGTGTAATTTCATCAGAAACATTCTCCAGAGTAGCACATTCTCGTTCTGTTGGTGACAGATGGCTATTCCACCTGGGTTTATGACCAAACATAACCTCGTTGGGGGATTTTCCAGTTGCTGCGTGGATTGTCCGATTTATTTTAACTGAGATATCTGGATATCTGGTAGAGCAGCAGCCCAATCTTTTTGTCCGAAATCTTCTTTCCATGCTAGTAATCGTGTTTTTGCTGTCCCATTCGCTTGTTCAACTAATCCTTGTGTTGAGGGTGTTTGTGGTCTACCATTAATAACCTTCACTCCATATCTTTTTAATAGGATTAAAAGAACCCCTTTGAATTCATCGGCAAAAGTGCAAATCGACTGTAGACTGCGCTACGTGCACATGCGCACACGCACAGCTCATAGCAAGCTTCCCGTGGACCCCTGCACGACACGCAGCCTATAGTCATCTATAGTTGATTCATCGAGATGTGCGCGTGGGCGTATGGAACTATATACGGCTGGCGGCCGGAAATGGACCTATACCAGTCTTCACTGCCTGAAGTCTTCGCTGCTATACCAGTACTGTACACTCTCGCTGAGAGCCTGCTTGATAGCCTGCTTAAAAGCCTCTTTGGAAGCCTGCATGGGAGCCTTCTTGAGAGAGCCTCGCATCGGGAGGAGTAGAGTTTGTGGAAGCTTTGACTAATAGAAGGCTCCAGCTCTGTGGAAACTTTGGCTAGTAGAAGGCTCTAAGTCTGTGGAAGCTTCGATGCTGATGTTAATGTAGCCAACCTACTTGTCTAAGTGCTTCTAGTACTGTAATCACCATCACCAGCACCATCACCATCGCTATCATCATCATCGCCATCGCCATCACCATCGCCATCGCCATCATCACCATCAGCCCCAGACCGAATGCACACACATACACCCACAATCGATGGGAAGCGGGCAGTAGATTCTGCAGGAGAATCTGAGTCAGAGATCTGCTCTCCCCAAGTACTTCTGGTACTATGATCACTATCACCAACACCATTGCCATTGCCATTGCCATTGCCATTGCCATTGCCATTGCCATTGCCATCATCTCCATCAGCCCCAGACCAAATGTGCACACATACGCCCTCAATCGATGGGAAGTGGGTACCAGATTCCGCTGGAAAATCTGAGTCGGAGATCTGCTCTCCCCAAGTTCAAATTGTCTACCTTTCCTGCGAAATCCAAGGCTTCAATTGTCAACACCATGACCATGAGGCATTGTGAGATCGTGTCACGGTGGGCGCGCTGAAGATATGGTTCAGACTATGATATCGACCAACGTCATGATTTCGGCCACCATGTGCCGCCCGCCATCTGCCACACACCACACGCCACATGCCCCCCGCCAAACACTGCCTACTATACGCCACCTGCCTCACGCCTCCCGGTGCCTGGCGTCTGCAACTGACGCCTCCCGGTGCTTAGCAGTGTGGCAGGAAAATCCGTTTCTCACTACCACCGCCACTCAGCTTGACAGAGGACTGAGCAACGGCGGGTGTACAGAAATACAAGGATAATGGAGATGGACTGGGTGACGGAGGCATACGGAGAGACAGGGGTAACGGAGATAGACTGAGTGACGGGGAGTATATATTCAGGAGACCCCAGGGTAGATAGCCACCATCTCATCTTATCACACAACGAATTACACACTCTATCTTTCCCAACTTTTGATCTCACTTGCTCTTTCCGAGATTTTGTGGATCTACGCAATTGCGTGGATCCTCACAGCCAGGTAGTATCATATCTTCTCACCCTCTTCCTACGCTCCTCAAGCCAGAACCGCTCTTTCTCACGAATTCCTTTTGGAATGCCGTGAGAGGTGCGGCGGAGTGTTGATGATCGGCTCTCTGCCTTCTAGCCCTGTGGTTGCACCACAGCGGCTGCAACTGACGCCTCCCGGTGCCTGGCTTCTGCAACTCAGCAAGTCTCTGAATCGAGTCTGCAGGAGTGTACATGGGAGCATATAGTCAAGTGAGATTTGGAGTGTCTTTCGTCTTGAGAGTGTACCTGGAAGCATAGAGCCAAGTAGGCTGAGAGTGTACCATCAAGTGCAACTGGAAGCGTACTTAACAGCGACTTGGAGGTATACTTAGTAGTGTCTTGAGAGCTTACTTGGGAGCATACAGTCAAGCAGGCTAGGAGTGTCATCAAGTGTAATTAGGAGTGTTCTTGAGAGAGTGTTCGGAAGTGTGCTTGACAGCGTCTTGAGAGCTGGTTTGGGAGCGTACAGTCAAGTAGGCTGGGAGTGTGTCATCGAGTGCAATTGGGACCAACATGGAGAGCATGCCCGGGAGTGTACTTGAGAATGTACTCGGAGGAGTACTTGGGAGCGTGCAAAGAAGTGCATTTGGCAGTTTGGTTTCAAGTTTGTTGAATGCAGCAGGATGTATAGTATCAAGTGCACATGATTGCATGTGTATCATAGTAATCTAGTCAATGCACAGGTCCATAGGACCTTAAAGTGCCACGCATCAAATATGCTATGGATCACCGTCCCAAAAATAGCTTCTCTATAAGTTACGCGTCGCGTAAGGTCATTTTTCCCGATGTTCCCGACCATTGTCACACTGAAGAATAGCTGGAGGTTCGAACTGTCCAATCCAAATTGCTATTGAATCGGCCACTTCAATTGCCCATTTGCTTTTCAATGCTGCCAGGGAAGAGAATTTACTAAAATGGTCAACAATATGTAGTATCCATTTGAACTGTCCATCTCACTCATGCTGCATATCAATAAGATCAATTTGAACAGGTTCCAAAATACGATTTGAAATGATTGGTTCTAGTTCTCCTTGCGAGCGATTTGGTCGATTCTTCAAACAAGTCTGGCAATGTCCAACCAACCATTGTACCTGTTCTTTGGTAATTCCATAATATCGAACTTGAAGGCCTCAAAAAGGTTTTGATATAACCAGCATGACCAAGTTGAGTATGGACTTGTTTGATCTGATCGAATGTTTCAGATATTGGTACTACTTGTCAGGGAAGTTCAGATTTATTTTTTGGTCTTCAATGAAGCATGCCATTTAAAATTTCAAAGTTCTTTAAAGCTTCAGTACACTGGTTATATTGTTGCTGACGATCCAATCCTGTGAATTGGTTAGTACCAGTACAATCAAGAGGATACTCAGCGAATACCACAAGAAAATACAAGTTGATTCTTACCTTTCATGCCATTGGGCTTCTCATTTGGAAAAATCAACCAATTTTTATAATCACTTACCTTGCAAGTAGTAAATGAGGTTTTCGTAGTACCAGCATTACACTCCAGGTATGCAAGAAACTCCTGGCTTACTGCATGGGAAAACCCCTCCTGAAATTGGGGAGTTGTAGTAGGTGTCATTGCAGGGTTGAAAGCAGAAGTGGACATGGTGCCAGCTGTTACGGCAGATTGATTGATAGTGGTAGCTGAACTGGTAACGGACATGGCAGATCCGAAGGTAATAGCAATAGCAGCAGACATGATCAGAGTGGAATAAATGAACTTGAATATGCAGATTAAAGGTATGTGAGATGTAGAGTAAGGAGACCTGCGAATGTGATTGATAGTTCAGAGGAAAAGGTTGTGGTTTGAAGCGGACTTTTATATAACTACCATTTTTCCAACCTCCTTCCAACCCCCTCCCAGCCTCCTACTTGGCACATCGGTCGGTGGTGTACTGGTCGACCTATTCACCAAGTGGAGAAATTGGTGTACCGGTCGACCAGTTGGCCAACAGGAAAATTTGGCGTATGGGTCGGAACATATACATTTATAAAGAATTCAACATTAATACAGCATTAACTCGGCATCAATAAACGGGGCTTTTTTGGTACAGTATGTATGCACTGTCAATACAAACCCGAACCCAAACTCTACCCCGCTCTCCACTCCATCAGTCGACAAATCACATTCATTTATGGCAGATTACATACAGTGGGGCTGGGAGGCATGCAGATACCCAACGCCCATTTTCTATTGCAGACTAGCAATAGTTGACAAGCGCTTTAGCTACACACCATCCACTCCATCACCCGTGTACTCTATCGGTCGGATACAACATCACTCCCGATATCAACCCCCTCCCGCAGCGGTCTTGCGCAGCATTATTCAGTACCAGGTTTTGGGCATTCAAACCGCGAATTATATGATAAACCCTCTATTAGGAATTTAAGATAGCCGAAGCAACAGGCCTGGCGCTTGCCGTATTCCCGCTCGTCGTAAAAGGGATATCCGTTTACGTTGATGGAACTCGCACGATCAAGGACCTGTGGCACTGGAAGCTCGGGTTGAAATGCCTAGTCAGAGAGCTAACGATGGAGAATGTTCTATTCCAGAACAGCTGCCAAAACGTGCTGAAGGGAATGTGTCAAGATACGGATGCAGTATCGTTACTGCGTGGGGAGGGCTGGGATGATGACTTCAAAGCCCATCTCCGCGAATGCTGGGGAGAGCAAAACTCCAAGGTGTTTATCGAAGGTGTGCAGCGAATGGGTGCAATCCTAAAGGAAGTGGAAAAAGATCTTGGGCTGGGTAACGATATGACTGTTCCAGTACGTTACAATTATTTGCTAGTATATCTTGGAAGTCCGCCAGTTGACAAGACAGCAGGAAGATAACAGCAAGCAGTCCCGAAGGAGACAATGGAAGCAGATCAAGCTCGTGCTCTAACGGGACGATTGCGTCAAGGAGATCTCCGTGATAAATCACTAGCTGGAACGCCTTGCGACCCAGCTTCCCGCTGGCATTCGGAAATTTTCAAAGCAATCGGCAGTAACGATGAACTATTTTCGAAACCGGGACCTTGCGAACAACCTTCATGGCGTATTTCGGAAAAGATTCCAAGATCTAGGATTATGTCCTTGCAACGCGTCGCACAATGCAAACCTACAACTTCCGAGGGTCCGATCAGATATCATAGAGAAAGCTGAAGACTCATCTAGACCGGTTAGATTCCAGGTGCACTTTTCTTTCGATATAATTTCGCCAAAGGGCCGCTCGGCATCATGGAACTGGCGTGTATTAGAATTTGAACCGTTGCCTGAGCCACCGCCCAAGCTGACAGCCCAGGGAATCCCGCAAGTTATCCGCCTGACAGAAACTAAACCTTCCGAAGAGACTCGACGTTCTAGTCGCAGTATCTGGAATCTGATTGCCGGCTCCGGAACGAAAAGCCGCGCAGGAAAGCCAGCAGTCCCAGTTTTATCTCCCTCCTCTTCAGCAGCTATCTCTCCAAAAGTGTGAGTAATATGCGCCTGAAGGTTTTCACTTTCGCTGACGTTTTTGTTCTTCAGACCCCCTAAAAAGGTTAGATACAACATTCCTGAAGATAATAGCCCAGCGCCAGCACCTAGACCAATGAGAATCACACGCACACTGTCGCCTCGTGAAGAAACGAAAATCATTGAAAATTTATGCCTAACTATCCAGCAAATGGAGCACTAGAAGCCCAATAGAAAGTCTGCGATGGCCATATCTTTGGGTACTTTGCTTGGAGAAGGGAACATGGGATGGAACTGCTTGTGGCCAAGTGCCATGCCTGCCTTTCCTTTTGACTCGACCGAAGCTGTATCTCTTGATACTCTTCTCAAAAGAGGTGAAATCAACAAAGAGGATAGATTGCGACTAGGTGTACAAATTGCCTTGGCTATGATGCAGCTCCACACGACACAGTGGTTGGGCGAGACTTGGGGTAAACAAGATATATTCACCCTTCGACGGGCGGTTGAACGAGGCCAGGTCTCTGGTGATCCTACTTTGGTCTGGGAGCCCATACTCGATCGTCCATTCGTTCGCCGCAAGTTTGTCTCACTACACGATACACAGCCGGCACCCGTTGAATTTTCTATCGCTGACTACAATAAAAGTCTATTCTCACTAGGTATAATACTGATTGAGCTGGCACTGGGGAAGCGGATTGAAGACCTCCGAGACTCCGAGAGGACCAACTATGCCCAGACCCAACAGTCGCATATTGACCCCGACTACATAACCGCGTTAAGCTGGCTCGGGCATGTGTACTCTGCAGAGGCAGGCGACTATGGCGATGCGGTAGAACGGTGCATTAACGGTCTGAGACTTCCGGAGCTCATGTCGCAGGATTTGAATGATCCCCGCTACAAGAACGAAGTTCAAACACAGATCATCTCATTACTTGAAAGGAACTTAAGGGTATGTACGTATCTACACACACCGCATGCGTTCTTGGATTGCTTCAATTTTGTAATCACGAGCTGATGATTAGTATAGATATTTCTCGGACGCTAATCTTGCCCAATTGTTTGCTATTATCTGTCATGCTATATTTCGTTTGGTTGATTGCGATGGGTCCAGAATGGCTGCCACTGATAAAAGACTGCGGGAAAACCTTTTTATTCATTTATACATGCAGTGTAACTTTTTCGGTTCTTATTGGTCCGAATACTGTGACTGGCCGATTGTGGCTAGTACTTATCTCAAACTAGAGCTTGAACTCGGACCCAAAACCACCTGCCCATTTAAGTCCACGAGTATAGCTCTGATCACAAATTTCCTATACACGAAATATGCATAACTATGCCCTCTTTCACCTTCCCAGTCTGAGATTTACGATATCTCTAATATGGAGTGAGCGGTTGTGGATAAGCAATTTTTGGAGCGCTTCTATACAACCGCACCATGAATATTAGTGATATCGTAAATCAGAAACTGGGAAGTGAAAAAGGATCTATTTATGTATATTTCCTGTATAGAACACTTTGTGATTGGAGCAAACCTCGCGAACTTAATTCGACTTGAATTGATTGAACATGAGGTAGCTGAGCGAAAGGCTACTTTCTCAGCTGCTAACACGTTTGCTCTGGCCACGAGACGGTAGAGTAGAGATACTGGTAGATTCAGTCTACCTGGGTCACGTTGTGGTAGGAAAATACATTTCTTACCACCACTGGCTGGAAGCACACTTGGGAGTCACGGGAAGCATACATGAGACGTACACTTGGGAAGTGCAGTTGGGATGATAGGAAGCGCACTTGAGACTGACAGGAAGCGCTCTGTGAGTGACAGAAAGCGAACTAAGAGGATTGAAAGTCAAGCGTGCTTGATGGAGCGCACGGATATGGGGCGCAGACTGGGAATGGAGGAGCTCTAAATACTCGCATTTCAGATCATAAATTTGCCATACCGTTCATAAGCAGCTAGCTAATTCAAATTTTGGAGCGGGTTGGACCTGGGAGTATGGAGATGAGCCAGCTGGGAGCCAGCTGGAGGTGGCTGGCTGGTGTGATGGGAAAGTCTATTTCTTACCACCACTAGCAAGAAGCCGGAAAGCATACTTAGGAGCATTAAGCGGGCTCGACAAGAGAGCAAGGATACATATTGAAGCGCCCCGGTAGGTGGATACCATACACCCTTTTACACTCCCGAATAGGCGACTTCATTCCTCTCCAAATTATCGAGTTCATACGAGTTAGACTCTGAGATGAATCCACCATCAGTTTTTAGTTAATTCACTTAGTATCCTAAAGGGAGTTATTATTTTCCTGTCATTTCATTTAGAAGTTACATCGAGAGTGCAGCAACTCCGAACAGTCACTTTTGACTGTCTCTTCCTAGCTATTACTTATAACTATCCGCCCATCGGTCCATAATTTTAGCGAGATGTCAGCATCGTGGTCTTACTGTACATGTTCCATCAGGACAGATTTATTAACATATATGTTGATACCGTGAAATTTTTGCTGAAAAGGTACGAACTGAGACCTATATATACGGGCAATAAGCATCCAGAAGAAGTTGGATGAGTGGGAAATTGAACGCAAAATATTGCAGATGTAAAAGAGCGGCCAAAAAAATCCCTCTAAGAAGCTTGCTTCAATAAACGGGGCATTTATCTGTAAACCATGCCACCCGCCGGAGTTCACATTATGTCCACATTACAACAATCCGACTTCCAAATCACCGCCACATTTCAAATGGACTCCAGACCACCGCCTTCACAATTCTTTATGGGGACCGTTAGAACTGCAATAACTGCGATGCCCCAGCAACATTTGGAGGCGGTATGGGAGAAGTACGTCCTAGAAAGATAGCCAGCAGCAATGGTAGTATCGAAGGAGTTGATATGATTGTAGCACGAAGGGGTCGCTCTAATAAAGAAATTCTGGTAGACAGCTTTGAGTGAGGAACTCAGAAGAACATCATGTTATAATATATCTGACTGATGGCTAGACAGTCATAAGTGATGGCCAGGAAGTGCCGGTCAAAAGTGACTGTCCAGAGTTAAGGCGTTCGAGAACCTGATTTATATTTTGTGATCCGTCCGCAATACTAGTCTTTGAATTCATGACTAACTCACATCGTCCCGTGCGTATTTTGAGCTTAACAAAAGAAAATGGGCACAAGATAACCTTATACACTCGAGCGGTCATTCAATTCTTTGAGAGGGTTTTCTCAATTAAGTAGGACTACTATACCGTCAAATGAACAACGAACGTTCGAACCGGCGCCCTTTTGCGACATCCCCCCAGGATCTTTGCTGCGGTGATAGGTGCAGCCGATATGATATACTAGTATTATTAGCCTGAGAAAAGTACATTTGAACTAAAGCATTGCGTGCGGTTGTTTGGGTATTTAACTCACGGTACCATGATAGTTCCTCCTCCTCCTCCTCCTCCTCTTCTGCCTCCTCCGCTTTATCACTCCTCCTCCTTTGACTCACTTTTTCTGCTTTAGAAAGCATCCCCTCCTCGCCATCATCTCCTAATATAAGGTCCATAGCGGTCCTCTTTACAGTGTAACTTTGTATCCACTAACGCTCCTGAAAAATGTACTCACCAGCTTAAAGAGCGGTTTCTAACCTGTGATTCCACCATTGCAAGGCTATTTGCGAATGCTTTCTGCTATACGCACACTTTCTACTTTTGTCGCGTGAGAAAACCTCTTTGTTTTCCGCCAATCTGCATTCCCCGCCGAAACTCCCAGGCCAATCAGTACTTAGTTGATAAGTGCTTCGGTTTCTGATGATTCAAAGAAGCGAGTCTGTGATAACCTAGGGGCCCTATATCGGCACTAGTAGTGATGGAGGCGTTCGCTCTACTTGTCTTGTGCTCAAGAGTATTGTCGCATGTAAATAGGGGTGAATGATATATGGTCTGCTTCGATCGTTTCTAATTATATTAGCTATGCATACCACCGCAGCAAATTCCTGGGAGGATATCCGCCGCTGGTTCGAACCGCCCTCTGGAAATAGCCAATTTTGAGTTCGAACGAGTGCCAAAAGACTCTGGGAACTTCAGAACCGAAGCAAAAAACTCCAAAGCTGATGAGAAGGACAAAATATACGTAGGTAGGTCTAGTAGTGGTTTCACAAACCCGGAACCGATTTAGTGATGAGTACAAAAGAAGACTGAGGTTCTTAATTGTCTACCGTACAAAGAGAAGAGAAAAGAGCTGGCTTATATATGAAGGAAAGGCACACCTAACCCAGAGACCTGAGTGCTATCTCATGTGGAGCTGTAGAGCTAGGCTT
>Ga0307514_10000538_pt1 | contig 73649 bp, 65 predicted proteins | sample 16_EM_MG_FD_203088 | JGI IMG/M metagenome (GOLD analysis project Ga0307514, IMG submission 203088) | Populus trichocarpa ectomycorrhiza microbial communities from riparian zone in the Pacific Northwest, United States - 16_EM | ecosystem: Host-associated > Plants > Roots > Unclassified | place...
CTGCCAAGTACTCAAGAAACTTCTCACGACTAGCATACTCGCCTCCCCCATCAACTCTAATTCGACACACCTTCGACTTTGGGTGCTGCTTCTCCACTTTCGCCACATACTCCTTGAACTTCGCTGGGGCCTCAGATTTGGCTTTCATAAAGTAGACCTCGGTGTATCTCAAGTGGTCGTCGGTAAACATAATAATATATCGGTAGCCGCGCATCATCTGAGTCTGCATTGGCCAGATCACATCAGAGTGAATCTACTCTAGAAGTCGAGTCTTTGCCTCATCCTCTGAGGGCTGGAAAGGCTTCCGGAACATCTTGCCCATGATGCATGCCTCACAAGTGCATGTCGATGGGCTCTTAGCATGCAATTGGATACCTTTGACTGTATTCGGGAGCCGTTTGATAGCTGGCCAAGATAGATGGCCGAGGCGAGCATGCCAAACAAGGATATCCTTATCATCAACCGCGGGCCGAATGTTGGAATAGGCCTCGGAGTTTTCGGGAACAGATCTCGGAGTGGCGCTCGGAGTGGTGCTCGGTGGATCATCTACTGCTACCGATGCTTTCGAGACTGAGGCCGAGGTTGTAGATGCTCTGAGGACGAATAGACTGTTGATGAGCGGTGCTTCATAGACGAGCACTGACCCAAGGCTCACCATAGCTCCATGGAGTTTGAAATCGAAGTTGACTCCCTTCCGCATTAACTGGATGATACTGAGGAGGTTATTCGTGCCGCAGGCTGGCACATAAAGGGCATGTTGTAGGACGATCTTAGCGGGCTTTGCATTTGGCCTGTCGACGTAAAACGTAATGGTTCCAGAGCCTTCGGCATCGACAAAGCTGTTGTTTGCTGTCTTGACCTGATGCTCCCCCTTCGCCATGGAGTGAAAGGTCTCAAAGAGGTGACGATTGCCGGTGACGTGATTTGTCGCTCCGGTGTCAAGAATCCAATAATCGGCAGATCGATTTGCCAATGCCACATTGACTGTGATCACAGAGTCTGGTGTAGAGTGCGGGATAGGGTCGGAATGTATGACCGAGAAGAGGAACGACTCAGACTCGGCAATAGAGGTTGATGTCGCCAGGTTAGCATCACTTTTAGATTTCTCATACGAGGCCCACTTATGCTTACTCCTGCACTTCGCCTTGAGATGGCCTTTGACTCCACATCCATGGCATATGACCTGGCTCTTCCAATCATCGCCCTTCCTATCGTCGCCCTTCCTATCGTTACCCTTCCAATTTCGTCCCCGACCGTTCTTCGTTACAAACAGCGCGGCATCTGGAGCAAGACCGCGGGCCCTGCGGAGGCGGACTTCGAAGGACAGGAGGTGGGTGACAATGCTAGCCACTGTGTCCGTTTTCTCAGTGAGCCCGAGTGTGGATGCAAAGATTCGCCATTCTTCAGTATTCGGGAGGTTGGACAAGATGTAGAATTTGCTCCAAGAGTCTTCGATCGTGATGTTGCATACGGAAAGGTCATTGATTATCTTGTCCTGGGCTGAGATCCATTCTGTGACTGAGGGATATGACTGGAGTTGACATGATGTGAGCTTCGCCATTTCGTATCGACCGTCGAGCTTGATGACCTTCTCGAAGTCGGTTTTGATCGTATCCCAAAGTTGTTTCGGCTCGGTGAGTTCTCGGTACCGTATCTGGATCGTTGATTCCATCAGGGAGGTGAGTTGTCCGCGTGCCTTATCATTGTTCATCTGCCAGCGTTCCCAATCGTGAAGGAAGTGGTAGAACTGATTGAGGTAGGACGTGTCAGTCGATTCAGGGAGGAAGTTGTAATCAGCATCTCGAGGGTCACGAGCTGTGGGAGTAGTCGCTGGGGAGGCATCGCTGGTTGCTACAATCGGAGGCCTGGGAACACGCATTTCTCCAGAGACGTATTCCAGAGGCCTTGCGCACGAAGTAGGGCTTTCGCTTCTATGGCCCATTGTCGATAGTTGCGCTCATTGAGTTTTGTAGTCGTGGTCGACATCGCAGAGATTTGCGAGACAATCAAGAGGGCAAAGGTTAAGAAACAATAAAGAGGGGCGGAGGTTGAAAAACGAGAGAGGCACTACTAAGATGTCGGCTCGATCCACTGGAACAGGGGCAGAGGAGAGGCAGTAAAAAATACTAATAGTAGGCGTCGAGTTCAACTCAGCGCCGGGCTCATAACCTGTTGACACGAGAAGATGGAGAAGAAGATGAATTGTCTGTCTATCCAACAGAAGGAAAACTATGGACTTATATATGAAAGAGAGAGAAGGAAAACCCAATGCCAACTGCCAAAGCCGGAGCCCAAAGCCGGAGCCCAATGCCGAGTACCACTGCCGAGCCGTCCTCCTCGCCATGGGGTCAGGCGAGGCTGACAGGGGCAAGCGAGGCCGCCAGGGGCAAGCGAGGCCGATGGGGGCAAGCGAGGCTGGTGGGGGCAGGCGAGACCGGTGGGGGCAGGCGAGGCCAATGGGGGCCGTAAGCCGCCGGGCCAAATCCCTAGTCAACAACACTCCGCTATGCCCGGCCTCGGACCGTTGAGAACCCTGGCTAGGAGGCCTCTAATCCATATTTCCTAAAATAAGATAATGCATGCGTTCCAGAACCGTAGTTTCCATTGATTACACCAATTCAGACCATCCTAGTCTAAAGTAGGGCTCAATATAGTTCGATCCAGCGCAAAGGGAAGACTGACCAAGCCACAGACTACCAGTCTTGCACTAGAAGATCCTGGTCCTAGTCCAGACCATCTACACTCGCAATTCCTGTCTCGATTCGGACAAGTTTTCTCGCGGAGAACCATGGCCACCGAAAACAAATTGAATTCCCCACTTTTTATGAACACTCACACCAAAACACACAGTCTGAGCTATACTATAGCAGTTCTGCAGTTTTCTGAAAAGTAAGTCCGTCAACCTATAGTGCCCTGCAGGCCATCGAGTGATTCGTTACGGAGTACGAGTGATAGAATGGTGATCGCGAGTGATGAAGTGATGACCGAGAAACGACCATAATATGGCTGCAGTAACTAAAAGATTGCGCGCTATTTCCCTGAGACAGAGTACAGTACTATTGTATGCACTACTGCCCGATTAGAGCTAACAAAAGCTCTTACTGAAACCCGCTGGCATGAGATGTTATTTGGCAAGTATTACAGAACAGCGTACACTGCCGTAGTCTTAGAGATTGACAACTGGGCGGCCTAGGCGACGAAAGCAGTGGCCTGGGCTGCACGCTAGTCCCTAGAAAGACTATAGTCCGGACGCACCGTTTCCATCCCTGGTGGCCATGTCGCTCCAATTGGAACATTCTATATTACACAAAAAGCCAAAAGGACAGCCCCTCAGAGATCTCGACACGGTAAAGCGCTGTCGGGCGAACTCGGAACACTAGAGGGGATTCAGCCAATAACTGAGATTACTATGCAGATGAGGATGAAGCACTCTGCCAAGAGACTAAGCAGCATGAGAACAGCGAGAGCGAACATGACAGCGAGGAAGATGAGGACAATGTGGAGGAACAGAACAACAACTTGTTAGTAGCTCAGGTACTGGATGGCATCGAGCATAGTGTAATTGTAGTTGCGCCCCAGCGTTGAGAGATGCGGTGATAATTATTTTCATTATTAGTGTTAGTAAATTGCATTATTTTCCAATAGGTTTATGGAGCACTGGTCTGACTAGTTCAATTTACGAAAGGTGGGACCCCGCGAACTGAGTAGTCACTCCGAGGAGCAACAAACTCCACGAACAGACTAGAACATACAATATATACCATTTCTTCTCAAAGTTTGCAATTAATTAACTTAAGAATCAAACAAAACGCAAAACCACAGCTACTTATATTTCTTCATATTATTATTCAACTACAGCAGTGTAACTCGCCTAAAGATCACCTGTTCCAGAAAGTATAGCATTGTTAGCTAAACCCAAGTAAGAAAGCACTAGTATCACGCCAACAGTTTAGCAAATTGCAATACCTGATGTATTGAGAAGCAAGCGTAAGGAGGATGATAGTATCATTCTAACAGTTGAGCGACACCCTCATGGCCGTTTGCAATCGCCCAGTGGAGAGCCGTTAGCCCATCGGTGGATTTCATCTCCTTGGGGACGCCGTACTCGAGCAGCAGCCGGGTCACCGTCTCGTGGCCGTTCGCCGCCGCCCAATGCAGAGCCGTCCGCCCGTCTGAGGAAGTCGCATAGGGGTTAAAGTCGTATTCGAACAACAACAATTGAGTCACCACCTCATGACCGTTCGCAGCCGCCATGTGCAGAGCCGTCCGCCCGTCTGAAGATGTTGCATTATTATCGCGGCGCTTGAGTAACGGTCGGGTCCCCGCCTCGTGGCCGGTCGCAGCCGCCATGTGGAGCCCGTCTGATGTGGCATCATGGTCAGCACCGCAATCGAGTAACAGTCCATCGCAATCGAGTAATATATAGGTCACCACCTCGTGGCCGTTCGCCGCCGCACAGTGCAGAGCCGTTCGCCCGTCTGAGGAAGTCGCATAGGGGTTAAAGCCGTATTCGAGTAACAACAATCGAGTCACCACCTCATGACCGTTCGCAGCTGCCATGTGCAGGGCCGTCCGCCCGTCTGAAGATGTTGCATTATGATTAGCGCCGCGATCGAGTAGCAGCCGGGTTACTGTCTCGTGGCCGTTCGCAACCGCCCAGTGCAGGGTCGTCTGCCCGTCTGAAGATTTGGCCTCCATATCTACCCCGTGCTCGAGTAGCAGCCGAATGGAAGCGTCGTGGCCCTGAGATGCTGCCAAGGCTAATGCTGTCATGCCAGTTTTATCTTGAGCCTCCTTGTCAGATTTGCTTATCAACAACCTAATGGTATCTAAACTCCTGCCTATTATTGCGAGGTGCAGAGCAGTACGTTCTTCGGCTTCTCGTTCAGCTGTGGATGCTCCTTGGGTAAGGAAAAATTTAACTACATTAGGATGTCCATTATATGCAGCCCAGTGGAGTGGTGTTCTTTTTGAATTATCTGGAACATCTAGCTTGGCCCCTGCGTTAAGCAATTCAACTACATCGTCTTGATTTCCGCGCGCCGCAGCACAGTGCAGCAATGTCATTCCATCTCTTCCTCTAGCAGCCACATCTCTGCCATACCTCAACAATAATTTCATTCCAGCGCCGCATCTCCAAGCATCATAATGCAAAGGTGACCATTCAGCATCGTACTCATGTTCGATTAATAGCAGGGCTTCCTCAGTGATCTGGGCATCGGGACTGTCCAATAAGAGCTCAAATATGGCCTCCCTAATCGGGTCTGCAGCGGCGATAACTGGTGCCGTGATTTGGATGTCGGGCCGTGTGGTTAACAACAGTCGCATAAATTTATCATCGAATTCTTTGAAACTTGCAATTATTGCCAGCGCTCTTTCGGTAATCTCTATGCTAGGACACGTTGAAAGCAGCGCTTTCATCACAATGGCGTTCGTTGCTGCGGCAATTGTAACCATTTTAGTTTCCACAGAGTCCTGAGCGTTGAATTTCACGGTTTTTTGAGAACTGGCTTCGCGCAGAAGAAAGGGCAGAAGGCATGATTTAACGCCATATGTCCCCATGTTCACAACCGCTGTCAACACATTGGGTGTTATTTCCAGCTGGCTATCAAACATCAAAAATAGTTTCAGGATACCCACCGCATGATTCGAATTTTTGATGGCGGCAAGTAAGACGTATTCGCTGATGTATTTTCTGGGATTCCTATCGAATACTTCCTCCACAGCATCCGCGTCCATTGCCCCTGCTATGAGGCCAAGGTGTATATCTCCGACCGAAAAGTGATTCCGTATATAGTCGATAAGTAGTATTGAGATTTTCCGGTATCTGTACTCACAGGCGGTTGTAAGGAGCTGTGTTGTTGTGACTTCGGAAGGTTCAAGCATCGGCAGTACGAACTCAATGACATTTGCATCGCCTTTTCTCAACACTGAACCCATATTGACTGACATGCGTACGTTGGCTCCATAAGTAATAAGAAGTTTTGCAATCTCCAATAATCTCATTTCGACTGCTTTCTCAAGGAGTACTCCGACTTCTGATTTATACGGGTCGAGCAATTGCTCTATAGTCTGCTTACTCACTGCGAAATTAAGGAGTTCCCGAACATCGCGTATCCATGTTTCGCCAAAACCAAGACGGGATCCAAGTTCCTTCATGATCTCAACTAAATCAGACTGGTCCATAGCATTTGGGTAGTCATTTGCAATCCGACGTAGTAGAGCTAATAGTTTATCGTTCAACAGTGATTTTACTGCCCTCATATTTCCTGCCTCACAACCGGCCATAAGTGGTGTTTGAGAATTATCGTTAACGACATTTGTGTCTGCACCGTGACGTAGCAAAATTTCGGTCATTACTGAATTGTCATGCAATGCCGCAATATGCAATGTGGTATTTCCATCTTCACCCTGTAGATTAATCCCTTCTTTCAAATCTTTTCCCAATAGGATTACTGCGATATCATTCAATCCGGCCTGCACACTGATGTGCAGTGGGCTCGGTTCTCCGCTGCTGGAAGGAGCTCTAGATGCGCCGTACTTAAGGAGCAGTTTCACCATTTTCGCATCGCCCCGACATACAGCAACATCAATAGGGCGGAATAGGGCATCGTCCATTACTTCTGTATTCGCCGGCCTGGAGCGCTTCAATAGATATCGTGCCACTTCTGAGTTACCTTTCGAAGCAGCCATAAACAGAGGCGATCGATTTTGATCATCGGTAGCGTCAATGTCGAGATTAGGCTTAACTGAAAAGAGCATCTTGGCAAGTTTCTTCGACCCGCAAAAGCTGGCAATATGTAACGGTGAGAAACCCTCTGGGAACACGGGATTTTGTTCGTAGCGTTCCCAGTAGACCTGGAGCCAACTGTTGTGTATTGGAGAGTCGGTGTTGAAAAACTCGTGATCCCAATTGATATCCAGTTTCTCCGACCCAGATGCGTCAAAATGATCAATCCAATGGTGCATAGCGTACATCAGGAAAGGAACCTGGGTGGCTTTTTCCGGTGACCAATTTTGGTCAGTTCCTACAGGTGTGGGTATATGAAGAGATTCGCTATCTCTGATATCTGCCTCATTGGTTCGATTTCGTGGAGTGCTACCTACGAAATGTTCCAATCTTGTGAAGAAATTGAAGCTTACTGACGCAAGTTTTGAGTGTGCAATCGTTTGGTCGACGCGAAACTCAACCTTACTTGCAGACGACAGGAGATATTCCGAGGCCGTAAAGTGAACAATCACGACTTTTCCGTCCTCTTCAGTGACCAGGGGCCGGCACAATCGAATATCCTGCTTGAGCAGCGCTAGTCGGATTTCCCATTGAACTTCCTTGTGGGAGTTGTGATGGAGAACACAGCGCGCAGTGGCCAATTCTAGGACAGACAACGGACGTACAGCTCCTATGACTAATTCCAAAATCTCGAGAACTGTATCCTTATGAATTGCGTGAATGCGCTGCAAGATAGTTTCGTAGAAGTCGAACATCTTCTCCAAAGGCTTATCGGTCTGCATCTTGTCCAGTATGTCGGATGCTGAATCATTGGCAAGCTGTTCAGCTGTTAAAGCAACCCACAAGAACGAACCCTCTGCCTTCTCACTGAGTCGAGTAATCAGCGGTTCAAGATTTTCATTTCGAAGATCTTTTCCATATGGTAGGCGAGATATTTTGTTCCGAATAAAGTTATCAACATCCGAGCGAATCTTCTCCTTGCCGATTGAAATTATGTCAAAGCACCCTTCCGGTCCTAATTCGCCTTGCGTCACTTTGATTTCGGCGACTTCACGTGAGATAACGATGAGTTTAAATTGTATCGATTCTTCGATGTCCGATCCGGAAGATTTAAATACGGTCCGGAACTCCTCAAGCAGTTGTTTTGATGATTGGTCATCGCACTCATCAAGGCCGTCGATTAGACAGTACGGTATGTTCATGTGCATATCATTCAGGATGAGTTTGAACACCCGACTCATAACAGTGAATTCTGAAAACATGTCGTGTTTAAGCCTCTCATAATCCTCTTCGAGATGCTTGATTAAGATTGGCTCAGCCTCGACAAACTGTGAAACCAACCGGCGCAGTATCGCACATGGCGTGTTTCGCTCTTTATGTTGATGTTCACAAAAATGGTATGCTACGATCATCGAGCCTGCAACTTTGGCCCGATCGAGCAAACTTTCAACCAAAGAGGTTGCAAGCATGGTCTTTCCCGTTCCTGGATGACCGTACAACCAGAGAAAGTCGGAGTGTTTGGACGACAGCCAGGAGTTATACTCCGATTCTTCGAAAACCCACTTGCAGCTCCCAGGGTTTCGGCCGCCTTTCTGTGTGACAATCTTTCGCAGAACATCACTTGACTTCTCTAGGCCGGAGATTAGTCCCTGATATACCGGCTTGGTTCGCAAATTCGGTATCGACATGGCTTTTAGAAGTAAGTTTTCCGACATGTCATCCAATATGTTTATTAGGCTTACATACTGTTGGTTTTAATTTCTTGCACATATCTCAAAAGCACTGCCACTAACTTCCGAAAACCAGCATCTTCAAGCGACGCAAACTTGCACATGTCGCTATGGTTGGCACTAATACCCTCGACAATTTCATCTGCGTCGCCAATCTCGGTTGACCCATCCCCAACAATCTGTATGACTCATTCATCATTACTAGTACTTGAACAAATGGTTCTCGGGCATACCTTTCCCTTGATTCCCTTGATTCCACTCATAGCCTTTTCTTCTCGAAAAGAGTGTATTTTGAAGTGGTTTTCCTTTAGAAAAATGCTGAAGGAAGAGCTGATCTGTTGCAAAGTCGGACTATCGATTCCCAAGGAGCGAATCAGATCTGCATTTGATGACATGCCTGCCAGTTTTGTGATGTTTGCTCCGAATTCCCCCCATCCAGCGGCATTGGCACCCCTATGTGGACAACCGAAGAACACGACTCCGTATGTGGAAGTGAAAATGGATTGTAAGTGTTGATGCCGGGTTTCCTTCGACCGCCGCAAGACCTGTTTGGAACGGTCAGTTCGAAGTGATGCGAGGGGAGGCAAGTCGTATCTTTCACTAGTATCCCACCCATCGAGTGACAGACAAATATCAATTTCAAAGTCGATCCAAGCTGCATAAATCTGACTTTAGAACATAAGATTGTTATAGTGATGCAAGAACCAACTCACTCTAGAGCGCTCGCGTTCCAGTGCAGAGAGAAGGTTTTCTGCATGCCGATAAATTCCATTCATATTCACTTGTGCAGCATATCCGGTGACTTTGGACTCGTAACCGTAGGTAAGGACTCGTATGTTATTGATTTTCTGTGGTAGTAAATCCCTTGGCCATAATACTGGCCCGTCCTCTTCATTCTCTGCCGTTGTTGGTACATCTCCCTGAATCTCAGGTTTCTTCGTAGACGAAAACGGGTGACAGACACGGTCAAATGCTCCCAACTTCTTGTCATCCGACATAGGCTCAGTCCTAAGCTTAGACCATGTTCCGATCCGGTGTCCTTGAAGTCCGTGAATAAATACGACGCTAATTTACACCATCATTAGTTAGGTACAAGTTGATGTAGGGAGCGTCTCAATGAAATACTGACTCCGCAACAAGTTCCCCCTCCCCCTCAAACAGTACCTTGAAGTCGTCATTGTCGGACATCCTGATTAATAGAAGATTACGTTGATGTTGTGGTTCTGGCCCCGGTAGCAATTATTGTAGATGAATGGCTCTCCAGTGGGGTTTGGATGCCTAAAATACGTCGCAATCCTAAAGCCTCAGAGGAGGCACTCTAGTTCTATCGCGCATGCAGAAATAAAAAGTGAGACATGCATGACCAAGCCTCTAACCCGGGCAGTGCTCGGGCTGAAAATCTCTAATCGCGCCCGCCGCTAAGAGCAATCTCTTTACGTAACTTCACTCCGTATGCTGGCCGCTGCCGTACATAGCTCAACACGTCAGCACTTGATACGCACAGAGAGGTTGCAGCCATCCTTGTCTTCTGCCGTCAGGGTTTCAGGATGTCGTGGGGGCCAAGCTGCATTGTTCATGAAACCTTCAAAACTGTGATTAGGCCAATCCGAGCAGTCAATTTATCTGGTGTTTTGAACACATGCGGATTTTTGCACATAGTCGTATTCACAACAGCGAATTAGGTTCTTTCGTTAATAATCTAACAAGGGTGCAGGATCGCATGAAATGTTTCTGCATGTGAATGTCTGCATTGTAACGAAATCCCTGGCAACTGTTCGCCTTGTCTCCGAGCCAATGTGCCCATGGGAGTCAACGACTAGGACTCCCTACTTTTGATCCATACCGCGCGCATGTGGAGCTTTTCAAAGTAGTAGGACAGTTGCAGACGAGGACCCAGGGATACGATTCAAGTCGATGGTGACGCATCGAGCCTGAGATGGTCTTTAACATCAAACTCTCGTTGACGTTGATGTTGAGTGGGACGTTTGCGCACAGCTTCAGACTGTCGTTACAGACTTCATTTACCGCTCAGTGCACCAGTGGGTGCATTTAAAAGCTTTAATAGATTTTGACGCTGCTCAATTACCGTGAACAATGGGATGGGATTTGGAATGCCGAAAACGCTAAATCACACGTGATATTGGACGAGATTTCGTGTCGTTTCAACAAACTGGCCGCCCGAGTAATATCAGTTCCTCTGATTGAAGATTGGACAGAATGGACTAATAGAGCTTATGAAATAGAATCTTTGACATTTAACAGTTATCCTTATCGGACAAATATTTGTGAGGCTGACATGGGTGGGGGTTACCGCATGGAAAGATTCCATCAACCCCATGAATATTTGTCTGATAAGGATGATTGTTAGACATCAAATTATCAACACGATAACCTGTAATAGCCCATCACGTCTGATCTTGGATCCCGTCGAAATACTGTGATTTGGCCAGGCTCGGGGTATCCCGTGTTATCACAATCACAGTACGGTTTTTGCACGGGATTTATCGTCTCATTTTGATCCGATGGCTGACACTATGCTCAATTCGTCGTGGTGATCTATCTGCAGGCTTCGTCGTAACCTCAAGATACTCGAGCCTTAGGGTACATCAGCTTTGTGCAGCGGAGTTTAAAACCCAAGAAGATGTCGTTTGGAGCAGGTATCCCAATTGTCCGTCCCGTCCGGGCAAGACTCTCCTCAAGGCCAGACTATAATTTTCGGCGCCGCTTGAAACCAAGGCAAAGCTGTTGATATTCATATACATATTGAATGTGTACTTTACGATATTTATTGGTCAGAAGATATAATATTTAATTGAAATATCGAAAGAATCGCAAATGTTGGAGTTATCGACGGGTGACACTTTAGGCCTTGAAGTAATGTTGCTACCAAACTACCCCATTGCCCTCCTCTTTCTTTAGCTGTCTACTTCTCCACACATACCACCTACTCTGACGGCGCACCACAACTACCATCCTCAAACCTGTCGCTTTATCGCAAGCACGTTCCCTCTAACTATGGCGGTCTTCACCGGCAGTCCTAGGTCAGGAGTCGGGGGCGCTGTTACCTACCGGAAACTGATGTTCTTCGCTTAGGTCTATCTGCTGTACTGGCGATGCGACAAGTGCACGCCGCTTCACGCCGCCGGGAAGTAACAAGGACGGCCGTAGTGAGAGTACGGATCGAAGGAAAGAGTCGGTGCTACGGGAACAGTTCTTGAGAGACAACATAGTATCAATTGTGAGGTTGTCGTGTTGGAAGGCGATAGAAAGGAGTGGCCAACAGTGCCGATGAACCCAGCGACCGGATCGCCGCACTCACCACCGACAAGACGAACCCACCAAGATGGTCGCTGTTCTCAAACCGACGACATGGTCTCAGCAAGCGTTGAAGGCGAGAAGCAGGACTTGTCGGTGTTCACCACCGAACTCGCGTCTGTGAAGCGGGTATAATCGCCGAAATATCTCCTAACACACCCCAAACACCACCTTTGCTAATCTTCAAAGCTCTCCACTATGAACTTTCGCACACTAAAGGCTAGGAAGCTTGCGGACTTTTCGGTATCTGAGGCTGCTCACAAATCTGGTCTGTCAAGTCAACTTTAGAGGCCTACCTTGGCGGAGGCCGGCACTGCTTCCCAAGCAGGGTCGCTAATGTTGACACGAGAAGGTGATCAATTGTCTATCGATCCAAAGAGAAGGAAAACTATGGACTTATATATAAAAGAGAGAGAAGGAAAACCCAATGCCGACTGCCAAAGCCGGAGCCCAATGCCGAGTACCAGTGCCGAGCCCTCCTTCTCGCCATGGGGGCAGGCGAGGCCGATGGGGGCAGGCGAGGCAGGTGGGGGCAGGCGAGACTGGTGGGGGCAGGCGAGGCTGGTGGGGGCAGGCGAAGCCAATGGGGGCCGTAAGCCACCGGCCTCATGCCCGAGCCCGCCAGCACCAAACACTAGGGAAGCCACCGGGCCAAATCCCTAGTCAACAGCTAAGGTACACTGACTCCCTCTTCCACGACCATGCGAAAGCTAACACGTACGGCGGAATGCAGTTAGAGGAAGACGCAACCGGGTCACCCACACAGCTGGGTCCGATAACATTCTGATTGCGATTTACCAGCTGCCATATAACAGGAACCGCAGGGTGCTGGAGATGGCATTTTTTTGGCGCTGTGAGTGGAGGCTAAAGCCTGGGATAGGCTTGAAGAAGAAATAAAAGAGAAAGTGAGTAAGATTTAAGACAGAATGGAACGTCTTTAATGTGTTCTGGGTATATTGTTGTGAGACTGATGGGGGTAACGACCGACGTGGAGATGGTGTCAATAGACGGGGTGAATGTTTAGGAGACGTTCACTGTGAAAGGCGGGAAGATGGGAAAATCGGCAGAGGGAGAAAAAGGGGATAAGAAGGGAATGGATTTGTCCAGCATGACTCTGGGCAACTCGTATGCCCTGCAGGTCATGCTGCATTATACTGAATACGGAGAATTAGTCATATTTTCCTCTTGAGGGAGTTACTTTATGTTGTAGTGGTACGGTTTCTTAATGATAATATTGTTTTATACCTTTTATATACCGAACGTATGCCGCCAAGGGTACTATTGCCCGTCACCCCGCGCAAGTCGCACCGCAGCATATCGTTACCGCAGCCTACCGCCAACTCCCCTGAGGAATCTTACCGTTAGTCTGATGAAGGAAACTACTTCCTTAGTGTACCTACTGTGATCTCAGGAGTCCTGATATAGTATATTTAGTATTCCAAAGTGGCCGAAACTCTAACTCGTGTGTGTTTCAGCTCTCAAGTGTTTTAAATTTAGCATATATTCACTAACCTAAAGCTATATCTGCATACATGGTATCCAAATAAGTATTGACTATCTGGCTATTGTTTGGTTTTCATATTTTTGATTTTCAAAGGGTTTTTTGTGCTACCTTATAAACCCGGGATTGCAGCCAAGTGCACCTACGCTAGTCAACACAACTGACACACTGAGAATGTTATAAAATCCTTGGGAACCGATTTTGGTTAGCGACAAGATGATACCGGCATCGAAGCCGCTTAATTACGATCCCATCGGCCTATATCTGTGCTACGATCAGGAGCTCAATATTAAGTTTCTGTATGCGCAGATCGATGACTAGAATGTGTCAAGGGTTAGTAGCTGTAAAGCAGAAGCCGGCGCTGAGTGAGGTAATCCCCTACCAACAGATGCTCGCATGGTGGTATATGTCAACAAGACAATCATGAGTTACCGAGGTGGCCATTGAAGGTAGGTTATACGGGTGCAAATTTACATTCTGGATATGGATGGCCCGAGAAGGGCTACAATCAGTCTCCTTGCTTATATGGTGATATACAAAATAATGTGGAATTCTACCCTCTCCTTCGGACCTTTGACTTTCAATGACAAGCTACGATACGGTGGCAATTGGATCAGATATGTATTTATCACTTACTGGCAATATCCGAAATTACAATCCCGACTGTATTCAAAGACAACGAGCAACTGAGCTCCAGTGGCACCCGGTGATATCGGAATCAACTTCCAAATTGATTTCCAAATCAATTGCCTAAATATGACTATAACGTCCATCCATTGAGATACAAAACTGTATCTACTAGTACAAACTTTTCTTTAAGGGCTTGGTGACCTCCGCTGCGAACTAAGAGGCTAGAATGTTTAGCTCCATGTATTTTAAGCCTCCGATTATTCTTTTGGCAAGCGGCCCAAACCAGATACTAGATCATTTGCATATGTGCGGAATAAATTCCATGTGGAGAAGAACTTTTAAATAGTTGGGGGTTGTAAGCGTGACTGCATAATATAAGATGCGATTAGATAGCGTTCATGCAGCTCTGTCTTGGCTTATTGATACGTTGTGCTTCAGCTTCGCGCCCCAATAATTATCGTAATCAGTAATTTTTGTACAAGTAATCACTGTTATGACATTCCCCTCCTTACACGAGCAGCTCCTGCTGCGCACATGATTGAATAAATAAACACTATAAAATGGTAAAACCCGTAACACGACATACTTCGCTATAACGATAAGAGACCAGGGATGAAACAGACAGAACGAGAACGTAAGCGAGAAGGAACGAAATACAGCAGGAGAAAACAAAGGAAGAAAACAAAGACAGATGGAAAATTCCCCTGGTAGACCATTCAACGAGGCCGAGCTCTCGTGCGATAGCGGTATTTTATACAAGCTAGGGTCTGTTAGACCAACCTTTCCGGTGAGTTGGGAAGCCTGAGGGGGAGTTCAGCCGGCCGCCGGTTTTCAGGATTTTTGCCGCTTGGCTTGATTCTCAGTAGGAGCTGGGCTCCGTTGTTTGAGTAGATCCGCGCGCGAGTATCTCGGGCACCGGTAGCCCTTATGGTCTCCCGCGCATCGAGTGCATTTACCACTGGCCTTCCGAATGTCATAGATTTTGGAAGAAACCCAGGGTGCCGGCGGTAGAGTCGATGTTGATGAACCGCCATTCTTGCTGGCCTGAGCGGATACCTTAGGACTCAACGGCATAGAATTGCGTTTATTTTTGCCTTTCTGCGGTTCGTTTGAATGTGACTCATACTCTTCCTCCTCTTCCCATGCATCTTCAAAATCCGACAGGTGCGCCTCAACGTGTGCCGCTATGTCGAACATCTCGTCGATGCTCTTGAATCTGCCGTTGCTGCCTGTGACGAAGTCTTTCGCATGACGCTGGACTTCCTCGCGCAATCCGAACCACGCTAGAGTGTACAGACCATGCTCATCCTCCGCCTCGTGATTTATCCACCTGGAATCTCGCCAGTTTGTTCGTATGCGGCATTCATACTCGCGTACTGTCTCATCGGAGTCTTGCATACGCTCGTGCATGGAACGCGTACCCGCATTGAGCCTTCGATCCATGTCGCCGTATAACCTTATCATCTCCTTCTCAAAAAGGCTGAAGTCGTTCATGCACGGGTGATCGCTTCTGAAGAGGCTATAGCCCCAGGTAATCGGATCCATCATCTTCGTTTGGCGTTGGTTCGGGTCCGCATGGCGCGCCCATGTGCCGAGGAATTTCAATGCGTACAATACATGATCTCGTCCGCCGCGGGAGAAAAGGTGTGCGTGGGATTCAAAGTTGCTCCGCAGCTCGGCTAGAAACAAATCCAGTTCTTACACTCCACCGCAGTAACGCGTCGGGTTCACTATCTGGTATTTCTGGATCTCGGCTGGTGTCTCCTGGCATGGTGGTCGCTCCACAAGCGACTTTAGGATTTGCGTTTGTTGTTTCATGGCATCCAACAGGTACTCCACAGTTACCATGGAGATTTGTCGGCCGTCGCGATCGTTCCTGGGCGCACTTGAAGCTTCGCCGACGCGTTCCGGGGCACCGTTACTCTGCGGTTCCGGGCATTCAGAGTTCTCGAGTAACGCTTCCTGCTTAATTGGAACTGCCCGTAGCATGTCTTCGTCGTCTCGGTTTTCTGTAGCGGGTTGAACTTGGTGATTGCGCTTCGTTGACATCGTGGGTTTCAGTGACGTGTTTCGTTAAGTGCAATAGACGCGTCGGGGATGTGAATCGTGTAATCTCGCTTAGTAAAACGTCTCATACAACTGACGCGGATAATGGTTAGATTTAAGAATGGTCATTGAGTTGGAAACGGTACTCACGAAGGTGCGAGAGATGGGGGGTGAAGACTGGTAGTTGGGTTGTAAGACGATAAAGGTAGGGTACCGAACTATCGTTGTCTTACTCGTTACCCCTGTTGCGATGGGTTAAGTCGTCAACAATCCGCTGACGCCGAGCCGCATCAGCCATTATACCTTGTCCATGATACAGCCCACTAAAAAAAACCATACAGAAAAACGCGTTAAAACAAATTAAGCACAAGGTCAAAAGAAAAATTAGAGGCATTTTAGGGTAGTCATTTCAAACTGAAAACGGGTTTCCAGAGAGTTTTTGCACAAACCATTGCACTAAAATTATGTATTTTCGTTCTATTCTGGCTTGTGGTAGCGGTACCTAAGTTGTTGCAATAATAGAACCAAACTACAACCCCGCTGCGAAATTACATGGTAAAATTAATTAAAATAAACGACAAATAAATATTTCCCATGTTTTTGGAACTTAATTTACTTAGATAAGTACTGGAATGACTTTTTTATTGGTTGTTAAATATATACTAAGTAGCTGTACTTTTTCTCTGTTGCTTTCAAAATGGCTGATGCGGCTCTGCTCAGCCGAATCTCAACAGTGCCAGCCCAAAACTCAATCCTTGGTACTATGCTCGATTTAGGGTGGAACGAAATGGGCCCCGAACACCATTTAATGCTGAAAGATCCTAGTGTTATCCTAGATTCGGAAAATGAAATGAGAGTCAACATGAGGTGTATTCTCGATAAAAATCTTATCGTCAACCATCATCTAGACTAATTCTTACTCTTAGTGTTAAGCTAGCCTTGAGCTGATATGTAAGTTCACATCTTAGCTATTACAAGATACATCATCTTCTCACCTACTCCATTTCGGTGTCGCTCTTTGTTATTTATTGTTAGACAACGTCCTTGGACCCATAAGTCTTTGCCAATGTTGCATGAATACTTGGACCGTCAGTGTAACGACGGAGGTCTTATACTAGCAGTCAGGGTCGGACCGTTGGGAAGCCTGTACCATACTATAACATTTCAGTGAATCCGGGCACTAGGACAACGAAATCCAAACCTCCATAAGCCTGGGCGATTTTGTGTAGGAGCTATGTTAGTTATAAGGTAGAAGAGATATGTGTCCCTGCAAAAAAACAACATTGTGCGCAAACATGTAGAAAATAGACAATAAACACCAGTACATTCAGTCATCGGACGCTTCAAAGGAATCAACCACTTCCTTCCAACCTCCATCAGCAACCTATTGCCGCACAGGTGGAACTAACAATACAAGTACCGCAACAGACAGCTGCGATAAAGTAAGACAACCTCCCAGAACGATAAATGCTTTGTCAACAGAGTCTTTTTTCCAGCCCACTATGCACGCAATGATAACCTCAATTCCCGTTAGAACGAGGAGTTGCAACAACCATTTCATACGATTCCGGTCTTCGACAAATTCTAGACCTTTCCCTCCCGCCCCTACCTCTAGTAGTGGCACGCTCGGTCGTGAAAGTCTTCCCATTACTTTTGTCCAATACAAAAGGACTAGCGGGTCTGTCGTCACCTGGGTGCCTGTAGGTGTGTGTGCTAACCGGTGTGCTCTTCGGATACGTGCAGCGAGACCGTAACGGAAACCGTCACTTGCAAGGACTTGGGCAATCTGATCTCTTTGAGTTGAAGAGTCTTCGTATTGAAAACACGTTGCCTTAATGCTGAAGTAGTCATCCGGAACTAGGATGAACTAGGATGGACACAGATGAGCCAAGAGCCGGTTATGCACTCCAAAAAGAAAGCGTACTTACGCTTGTAGGTTGAAGTAATTCAAGGTGCCGAAACGATAGCATTCTACGAAGCCACATCCACCACGTCACACGAGCCGGGATAGTGTTGCAATAATACTCATATGAGAGATGTCGAATGAGGGCATCACTATCCCACCCGCGAGAAAATTGCAGAGATCGCCAATCGTGATATCTACCTTTCCGAAAAGGCCGGAAGCAGAGGTCGAGACAATCGGCACCGGTAGCTTCACCTGAAACAACTCTCTGGAGAAAGCTTCCAGATGTATGATGAGGCTCGTCCACTCCCCGCGATAAGTCAGTTTGACTGGTTACACCCCCGGATACTCCTGCCATAGGTATGATCGGTTGTGCTGGGAGGGAGGGAACTTCGTTACTCTGGGCTTGGGAATTCTCTCCCACCGTAATTGGCCCAGGTTGGACCTCAGAAAGCATGCTCGCACTATCTCCCGGAATCTCGGCCTGTTCCAGCGGCATATGATTAACGGCGAGATGATAGGACCATGTCTCCCAAGACCAGTATACGTGCCCTTTTAAATGATGCTCGCAAGATCTAACGGGGCAAAAAAATAGCTGAAACCCTGCGATACCGAAAAGCGTTTGTAGTAATTTGATACTGAATCGGCCACCGAGTGGCCTGTTTTGGAAGAAAAACACTCCCAGGACGAGAGCTGATGCCAGGAGACTCAGCGCTCTCATGAGAGCTTCAACAGTGCAATGTTGAAGGGCGATATCTACTGAGGCTGCTTTTGTATCGCGGAAGAATGATACGGTTCCAAGGCCTACTTAGGTTAGATATCAAAGCTATATTGATTCAAAGGAGACTGCTGTTACCTCTCACTAGTATTCCCAGGAAAACCTACTGAATGTTAATTCGTTGATTGGCGCCGAGAGAAAGAAAGATCGTGTCATACCGGAAGAAATATTACAACTATACTATTATAATCTAATGGCTGTTGGACTACCAATGTATTTGGTGCTCCAGTAATTTGCTGAATCTTTGTCGCGGGATCAGACGGATGCTCGCATGCTGCCAGAAAGTCGGCACCAAGTCCAGAAGCATTCCGTCGTTCAGTCGGAGACGTGACCAGGAAAGCCATAATCAATTGCGCAACGACATCCGCGGTTTCACTCCGAGATCGCAAATATGATAACCAATCCAATACTGCCACCTTTAATCCTTCGCCATCGTGGAATACGGTCGATGTCACATTCCTGATCGTTTGATGGCGCCTGCTTCTGAAATCCGTTACGCCAGTCTCCGCGCATTCAATATATGTCGCGAGTTCGCTGAACACACACCCCAGTGACCATATATCAATGGGCTTATGAAGTCTCAATCCGGAACGATGCCACATTTCTGGTGGGCAATATGTACCGCTATTTGTATCGCGACCATAGACATTGGGTTCATCGTTAACTTTATCGCAGGCTGCTCCAAAATCAGCTAGCTTAAGTGTGAAATCCGGATCTTCAAATATCAATATATTGGAAGGCTTGATGTCACCGTGGGAGATATTTTTGTCGTGTAGAAATTCTAACGCAGATGCCAGGCCAGCCATTTGTAGCCACAAGCCGTGTTTTCGTGACCGGTTGTGCGCATGTTGTTCCGATATAGCCGTCATCATAAAAGTCTCGAGGTCCATATCCGCTTTCTTAAATAGAAGATGGAAGCGTCCAAAATAGATAAATGAAGTCAGGAGTGAGACTATGTGAACGTGTTTTGGTACAATAGACGATAAGACACGGCGTTCGCTCTCGTAGCGTTGGAGCGCATGCTCCCCGGATCTGAGAATTTTGACCACACATACCCCAGAAGAACTAAACTCGAATGTCAGCAGCGTCCATTATCTTTCGTTCTGGGAACTACATACATAACCACAGAGTTCTCTCTAATAAAAACTTCGACCGGGTAAACATGGCTTGTCGTACCATATGCTAACTGTTCAGGGTCAATTACTTCTAGTTCCTTGCTTGTGTGAGCCACTTTAATGTAGCCGTCCTGTAGACTCAGTCAGGTACAGTGCTCATGAAACATTGAGTACACTGTATTTACGCAGCTCCTCCCTGAGACACTCAGCGCGCCCGCCAACTTAATATATTCTCCCGAAGATTCACCATGGCGTAATTCCACTGGAACTACATCATTGTCGCTTATTGGACTATCATCAGTGGGATTGATTGCTCTCCCCTCCGCTATGGGACAAGGAACTACATCATTGTCGCTTATTGGACTATCATCAGTGGGATTGATTGCTCTCCCCTCCGCTATGGGACAAGGAACTACATCATTGTCGCTTATTGGACTATCATCAGTGGGATTGATTGCTCTCCCCTCCGCTATGAGACAAGAAAGGCGGTGGTCGTCGTCCCCGTCCTCCAGATCCTGAAGCCAGTGTAGTTCCGCCTATACGAGGCATTAGCAGCGAGGCTACCCTACAGAAGGTGCGAGTAAACGTTTGTCAATAGCCGGGGAATTGTGAGGTGCGTGGAATCCTTCGACAGCCAAGTTAATACTATTTTCGTCAAGAAAGGGTAAGACGTACACCAGTGGTCGTCATAGACCACCTGTTCGCAAACAAAGGATTCAGAAGTTCGAAAATCTTATAAAGAATAATGTAACGATTTATGATGACTTGCACTACCATGATGCGAGGATGTAAAAATTATCGGTGATCGAAGGCTGAAAAGTGCCGGAGTAATATTCGAAGAAAAAGTGTAGAATTAAAAGATGAAATGATTTTTATAGAAGTGCCCAGGTCTACTCTATGTACTCGTTGCATGAAGAAACTAAAATTATCATTTGGAGTGGTGTGTAGTAGAGTGATCACACGGGCTAGATTACATGGATTGTGCATCGGCGGTTAGGCGGACACGTGCGATTCAACTCAAAATCGCGTCATAATCTTCTCGAGCACATGCCACCGATCTACCCAATATGCGGGTATGAGGATAAGTAATCAGTCACACCATAGGTTAATTATTAGTTATGTCAATACACTTCAGTTTTTGCCAGTTCTGCCATTTTCCTCGTGTTATTTGAGGCATATTGTACTTAACCGTATGTGGCACGATTGCGTCATGCTGGTCCCGTGCACTTCCTTACCTGAACAAGTGCACCCGATATCTTACCTCGCACTTGTAACTGCAGCTGCATGCAGATACGAGATAAGCAAGTAGTCAGATCTCTCTAAAACGGTGATGTTGAGTATAGGGGTGTTAAGTGGTCAAAATTATATTTCCTGACGTCGTGCATGAAATTTGCGAAATCAGGCAATTCATGATGTATTGGGGGATTGTTAAAAATACTCGGGTCTAGGGGTAGAGGATCTGTTAAACTTTGCTGTGATTCTAACTTTAAAATTTGTCAGATCGACCAAAAACTGCGTGTGGTGCCCTCAATTTTACTTTTTCTATGTTCTTTGTTACCAAAACAGTTCGATCCTTTACTGGAGCACTCCCGCTTGGTTCCGAGATTAGACAACAGGCTGATGCGGCTCGGTGTCAGCCAAGTTTCGACGGCAGATCTGATCCCTGCCTAGCCTGTTGCAACAAGCTCTCTTACCCCACGCCGCCTTGAACATCTTCTGCACCCAAACCAGCGACATCGTCCGTGTTGTCCACGACTTCATCAAGCTCCACATAACCAACTACTTCTCCAAAACCGGTTTCCTCTCACTCCTCAAATTCGCAGTCCGTCACACCGCGCGCAACCCCGAACCCCCGTTACACCGGCTTCACCCTGCCCACTCCTTCGCCATCGGCGAATCTCCTCTGTCTCCTGGGAACAGAACCATGTCAAAGTCTAGGATATCGTCGTGCGCTTCCCGCCCACTCTCACCGTTACCACATGCTAATGCACATTGTGGAACGCTGTCAGAAGTCATTGTGTCGCATATACCACCCAGCCAGACAACATAATCGGTGTGATCAGACAGCCGCCGTAATAAAGGAAGTGCAGAGCTTGTGCCCCTAATGGCCCAGCTTGGCCGTCATCTGAAAATTATATGCTGCATAAATCCTACAGGTGTTAGATGTTGAGGCTACCGACAGATCTGGCTGGGGTGCTAACTCTATATCCTTGTAACTGTTTACCAGTGAAGAGATGGGGCGACACTTGAGCTGGAAGAAATGGGTGATGTTTAAAAGTTGACGTCCGCCGCAGATGAGGAAGAGAAGGAGAAGAGAGGAGAAGGAAATATCAGGATCTCAACCGTCCCGTCCGACGGCCGGGGACGGCAGTGCCGTCCGAGATCTTGCCAGGACGGACGGGACGCCGCCAAGACCGTCCGTCCCGTCCTAGCATATGAATGACGGCTGGACGGCCGTTGTTTGCCGATGACGGCATTTTCGCCGTCCCCGGCCGACATCCACCGTCCCCGACCGTCATTGGGCGGTTACAGAATACTCATGTCGCCGAGTGCTAAGCTCGCCATGTGATGTGGCACAGTGACTGCGCAGCGTTAAAGCCACATCACGTGGCGAGCTTAGCACTCAGCGACATGAGTATATTTAGATCATTTACAAACATGATTGATAATCAAGTCCTAATTGCACGGGACAAGGGTTACAAATAGATGTTTTGATGAGATTATGTTTTATGTACACTGAGAAATCAACATCCATGGATGACGGTAGTTGACGGCCGGGGATGGTGAAAACTCCGTCATCGGCTGTCCTAACCATCCGTCACCGTCCTCCTCCAAAAAGACGGCACCGTTTCCGTCCTGCCAAGGGTGGGACTGCGTTTTGCCGACCCGTCCCCGTCCCAGGTGAGGACGGACGGACGGGACGGTTGAGCACAGTGGGAAATATGCAACTATTGGCCGGCGAACTGGGGCCGCAATATCGATCAACCGCTGGTAAATGGCGGGAGCTTCCCCGTGGTCGACTACTGGAATATGTTGCTGTATTTGGGTTATTTGTACTATAGTAGCTATTCACTTACAATACCAGAAAATAAAAATCTTCAGTGTAATTGCCTTTGAATGAGCTGTGATTGGCGGGGGTGAAGGGTGAGCTGGTAGCGCCGCGCACCGCTGGGCAAGAGAGGAAGAAACCAAAATCGGAGCAGGAGATTGGATGTGGTGGAGAGATGGATCGCGCTCAGACAATGGCCGAGTGGGAGCCGCTGCAGTGTGCAAACATGGAAATCAATGGAGGTCTCGCCGCAGTTGTCTGGGCACTGGACGTATGGAGGTCTTCGACGCGGAACTCTGGGCAATGGGACTGGCACTTGACGTGGTGACCAAGAAGAGTGAAACATTGCAGAAGCATGGAGTGAAGACGATGGCAGTAATCAGCGGCCCACAGGCCACAATTCGATGAACAACACCCCTGGAGCCGGGCCCCGGGAAGCTCCTGGTAATAGAATGTAACATTGAAAGTCCGAAGAGATTTATTAGAATCTCAAAAGAAGTCTGCGAAGAACGAGTATAGAGAGAATAACAAAGTTGTTTAAAAAGCAAGCATATACTGAAGAGGATTCGTGTCAAGACATACGCCCGTGTATGGCCTCGTAGGAAGGAATATCAGTAGATATGGTTGCACACGTGGATGTCAATATTGTAGAGTAGTATAAAGGTAAGATTATCGCTAGAGATCTAAGGCTCGTGGCGAGCCGACTATCTAAAGCGGGTATTACCCGGCCCTGGACACGTCACGTACAGCCGTGCCATTACATTATCCCCCTCTTTAGGTGCAGACCCCCTGGGCTGCATAATCACGTACAAGAGTAGAAAAGAATGTCAACAATCAAATAACCGTTCAGCGTATGCAAACGTATGATCCCATAAGTCCCCCAGCCAATCAGTACCATATGGTAGCCATTCGGCGGATCCGGCGCATGGGGAAACTCCACCTCCACTTGACTCGTCTCCGGATGTGTTGAAAACCTGTGCCGACTCCATTTGTACTGGGCCGAGATCCAAAGAAGTAAAGAAGTAAAGAGAAGAGCAGAGAGAGAAGGAACATCCAAAGTGACACCGTCCTCCATATCTCCACTTCCGGAATGTCCGGCATCCGACCATCCAGTCTGGCACTCGTAACTTGTACCAAGTGTAGGTCATTGTCGGAATTAGACTGTAATGTTGGTGAAATCCCCAATCATAGTATGAGCCTCGTCTTGACTCGACGGCATCAATGGTGGCTTCCACTTGGTGCTCATCATTATCATCGCCATCGACATAGCATCGGTATATCTAACTTGTAAGCATTCCAGTAACCGGTCTTACTCATCATACGTTCAAGAACGCTAGCACTCATGCTTTCCCAATTCCTCGTGAACAACATCTCAGGCCCAGCCCATCAATGATCATTGTTGCGGCTTTGGAAGCTGCTTCGGTAGTCATATTCGCGTTCAGTCAGCACTGATGAAGCAGCGTTGACTTCTCGGCGTGGATTTTGGCTGCTGCTCTCGGTATCACAGCCGTCGGTGATGGCCAGTCATATATGACCTCGTATCTATCGCGTAAGCTTCTCATGAAATGGACATTCATACCACATATATATTCAGGCGCGTTTGCGCTCTCACAACCATCGTGCATAGCTATGTAGGCTAGCCTCGATATCTGACATCATCTCTTGCAGCCGGTGGCTTTCACACAGTGCCCGTCAGTTGTTATATTAATCCTCCTTCAGCACCAGCCAAGCAGACTTATAGCCCTCCAGTATGGTTGTTCCACATCCAGTTCCGTAAGCCATTTGGTAAACATCCCAGTCAGTGCCTGCGGTAGAGGGCTTCCAATAATCCTCTTATTAAATCACAATACTGAATCCTTCGACCGTGATCTTGGTCGCTATGAAATCTCCATGATCATCTCTCTGTAGTTGTCTCAAGGGTCACACGATGCCATTCGGTGACTGTCTTTTGCAATGCCGTTTGGTAGACCATTTGGTACGTTTGGAGATCATTTTCGGTTTCGTTCGGAACTGCTTTGGTAGATATATATGCACTTGTTCGACATAGATCAAGCTCACTTGATCTTCTCATCATCTCTCCGGTGCTCCTATAGTCGCACTGATCGTCCTCCAAGTCAGGGCACTTGTAGGTACACTTGACATCCGCCCTGTGCTCGGTGCACTTATCATCTCCAATTGCTCGCCGGCTTTCCTCCGGGTATGCTTTCCGCTCCATCTCCAGGTGTGCTCGCTGTGACTTGTCTGGGTATCCACACCGTGGTTTCCTGAGTTCACTTGTCGTTTCGTCTGGTTGACTCTTCTCCATGTGCTTGTTGACTCTGCTAGTGATCTCTTCCAAGGTACACTCATCGACTAATGTCCAGCTGGGATTCTCTGCCGGTAAGTGCGCTACAAGGTGCTTCCTCCCAACACTTCCAGTATGGTGATTTGTTGCAATAGCATTTGGTTGTGATTCCGGTATGGTCATCCCCCTTTTGTACATCGTAGCCCTGCACACGACTAATCCATTACGGCTACTTCAGGTGCCAGATCGGTTAGTTAGGCTTGATTCTGATGTAGATTTCCAGCATCAGCTGCGTGTCTTGGGATTGTCGAGACTGAGTCGGGATCGCCGAGACTGAGTCGGAATCTCATTCGGGATTGTGACTTGCGCATGCGGCTTCTTGGTTCATCTGTAGGTGCATTTGCCATCACTTTCCTTCGTGCACTATTCGCAGTTGCTAGCCTTCTCTATTGGTGAATGTATTTCACGGTGCTTTGTTCCTGCATTTCCGGTACGGTAATTGTTCGAGGTAGGAGTTGTTGCGATTCCGGCACTGTCATCCCCCTTTTTGAAGATTGTTGCTCCGCTGACGACTTATTTCATACCGCTTCAAGATGTACGGTACCGGTGTTGTAGCTGTGTCACTCAGGATCACGGAGGCTGGGTCAGGATCGTATTCGACATTGTAATTCGGGCATGTAGCTGTTTAATTCGGCAGCTTCGCTGGACCCATTCTGCCGGCAGTACATCGTGTATCTGCAGATCTGTGCTCGATTGTAACTTCGTCGCTTGAAATAAAAGTAAGTGATTTCGTGAAGGGTATAACTTTGCATAACCTCAATATCATCATAAAAGGGAAGGAGATTGATTGTCATCCGTCTCACGTGATCCATCTCCTGTCATCCATCTCCGGATCCACCCCCGGTCATCCATCCGTATCCCGTCGCGATCCATATCTGGCTGTGATCTAGTTGGTTCCAGCCATTCGTTTCCGCTGTGCATAATTGCACTCGTAGGCCGCATTCCGTGACTGCTCCTGTAGCTCGGTAAGCTCTCTGAAGGTCATCGTTAGTGACCTCCATAATGTCCGTCTTCCATTGACTCTTCATCGCAGTCCCATAATCCATCCGGTGACATATTTTCGATCATAAGAAAATCCCCACTCATCAATCCGTCCATAGGGCATGGGATCTTCAAGTCTAAATCCAAATCCATGATCCGGCTCTTGAGCACGTGATCTTTATCCATGCAATTGTGTGAATATCGCTCGACTCAACTCAACTGAACTGGAAACTCCGTTCAACTCAACTCCACTCAATTGGAATCCGCCCATACGGCAAATTGTAGCCGGGCTCCAAATCAATTGCATGTTCAATTGGTGGATGCGGTGAGAGTGTCTCCGCCTTGGCTTTGCTGAATACCTCCATGAAATCTCCGTATATAGCCAGGATATGTCCTCCATCGTCTGTAGGCACCATATTTGTTGTTGTGCCGGCGCAATCTGCAAACTTTAGTCCTCAATTTGTACTAGATATGGAGCGGTATGAAGGAATATCCAGGAGCCCGGATGTAAAACGGTTCGCCACAATGGGGCCAAGCCCAGCCGTCCTGTACTCGCTTCGTGTCTCGGTGTGCCAGTAGCAGTCATTCAAGGTTCCCATGTGGATGCTCTTCTGCCTCAACTACTGCCGCTGCTCCCTGCTCGCCCGTCCAGTGCCTGGTCCCTATCTCACCACTAGAGATGCTTTCCACGGTCACTCCCAGCAGCTCTTTACGAACTCCCACTCTTAGGAAGAACGTTCAAATGACCTCCTCACTGGCCAGTTGATCATCAAAGTCATTGGTTCCAAGTATTGAAATATCTGGAACACCGCTGCCACCTTCGGAACACGCCTCCTGCATTGCTGTGATCCAGGCAAATTCCCTGGGCATACCTGATTTCCTGCCCGGTCCACTATCACCTCTTCCGCTCACCCTGGGGTTTGCAGAGCCAAAAGTTGAATGCTTTGCAAGTCGACGCTAATTCTCCAGCTCACACAGTGCGTTCCCCGTGGCTACCACCAATTGTACGAATATTCTCGCTCAGCGAATCACATACTTCTCACACCCAATTGGGACTGTCTAACAACCAGTAACGTCCATTCCCACGTGGGGATACGACACATCAATTGAACCTCTTTGCACTTTAAGTACATGCTGAATCTGCTGGTCTCCTGAGAGTGCCCAGACGGTCCATCCTGTAGCCCTGTGGATCCTGAGAATCCCGGCAACAAATAAACATCATCTCCACTGCAATCCTAACAACCCTCTTTGTATGCCATCGTATCGGCACAAACCCGTATTCGCTCGTTGGCAATTGAACCGCTTTAGTGGACTTTGTTTGACGAAATAGAATAGAATTGGCGCAGATGGTTCTCTCTCTGCACAACAACCCAATTCGGTCGTCCAATCAGGTGTCGATTGTGATAACTGACAATGGTAATCGTGAAACATGCCCGCTAGCCAGTTTAGAACATTCAGGAGTTATTATACTTCACATTGGGAGCTGCCACACGATCTGCGATCGCTGCTCCACTTCCTGAACTCTGCCCATTAATAGACTAAAGAAATCTGTAATCATAGTTGATGCATGAGCTTGTTCACCGTATATAGCCTTGTAAGACTTCCCGAGCATCTGGGGTAAACTCCTAACATCCTCCGTAATGTAGATAATTCCATTCAGTCGTGTAGAAGGTAATCGCGATTCCAACTGCCGTCGGTGATATGGTTCGACCTGAATCGCGCAAGTTTCGTTAACCACCACTGAAGAATGGCCAGCTTCGACATTGCTGGGGACGCGACTCTTAATGGCATATTGGCTCTGGCATCGTCCCTGTAATCATCAATTGACTTAATGTAACTTATCAAAGATGATTCATGCCGCGATTGGTATCCTTCGAGTTGTCGTATGATGAATTTGTTGAAATTGACTTCAACAGACTTGGTCACTGACGCGTCTCCTGGCCGGTTTTCCTGTGGAATCAACTCTGAATTGTCTCTGCTACTGTTAACCTCAATTGGGTGTACTTCCCTAGCCTAGTTGCTTCTACAATCTGTCGCGGTCAATTCCGTACGATTTCATCGTAGCTGTTGCATCACATGTCTGGCCAATTGGCCTCTGTAATCCGGACAAGATCGTCTCTGTTACTGTTAACCTCAATTCAATTGACATATCAAGACACTTCGCTGTTGCAATCAGTGCTCTCGAATCTGAATGACATCTTGCGTGTACATTGCGTGTCGTGACGTGTAAGAAAGGGGTAATTCAAGAAATCCAGTATGCGAAACGTATCTGAAATGGTAACAGCGATGATAGTGTAATGGCATACACCCGTGTATGGCCTCGTCGGAGGGAATATCAGTAAATACGGTTGCCCACGTGGATGTCAATATTGTAGAGTAGTATAAAGGTAAGATTTTCGCTAGAGATCTAAGTCTCGTGGGAAGCTGACTATTTAAAGCGGGTAATACCCGGCCTTGGACACGTCACGTGCAGCCGTGCCATTACAATTCGAAAGGAAATATTATTGTATTCCTGATCGATGTCTCAGCAAGTCTAAAGAACTGTTCTCTATGTGGAGAAACAGTATGTATCAATACATAAAATAATCAGTTATTGTCCGTAACCACGGTCGCGGAATAACATCCTAATACAGTAGAGAAAAACTGTTCAACTGTACATACATACATATGAACTGTAAGGCACAGAACAGAACAATCTAGACGCGGTCTATGAAGATAAGCACTGATAAATCCCACTTTCCAATGGAACCAAAAAGAAGATTCTAGACAAGTTCTAACCGGAACTTTCTTGATATCCTTGTAATAAGATAACAAAATTATTACACATATATTAACACACCACATTCTTCTTATCCACAAAGACCTTCAATAATAAGGAGTAATACAAAGAAAATGTACAATTATTAGTGAGAGAAATGTAGATACTTCCATATTTCCAATACCCCTTCATACTTTGATTCAAATATTTTTGAGCATAAGTGGTCACTAACATATCTTGTCATTCCCTTTGTACACATATCTGCCAAATATTCCTCTGAAGGTACATACGTAACTGACACATTCCTTTGGTATATTGGCTCTCGAGTATAGTGATATGCCACAGCGATATGTTTTAAGCGGTGTTTAAGGTTTGGATTGTATGCAATCTGAAGTGCGGCATTGCTATCGCAAAAGAGAGCTGTCCGTATATCTATTTTCAACTACTCTTGAGTTCCACACTTCAACCAGAGATGATGATTCATCATCAGAGCCAATGCCAGATACTCAGCCACACTGATGGACGTAGCAAATGACCGCTGTTTCCGACATCTCCAGGAGATAGTAGCAGTTACCAGTTGAAAAACATAACCCCAACAGCTTTGCCAGGTATCGACACAATTGCCGTAAGATTCATCTGTATACGCAGTCATTTTGAGTTGATTATTCCCGGCATGAAAAAAATGTTTATCCATTTTTTCTTAGAGAAATCTAAGTACTTGGTTTGCTGCAGTATGGTGCAATATTGAGGGAGATGTATTAAATTGCAAGAGGTGGGTGATGGTATATGCTAGATCAGGTCTAGTACCAGTAACTAAATACATCAATGATCCGATTATTTATTGATAAGCAGTTGTATCTGTATGCTGTTCGTCAATGTCAATAACCTTCAACTGGTGGTTAGGGTCGATAGGTGTCGAGACTGGTTTCCAATCTTGTATCGAAAAACTGTTCGTAAAGTTACTGCTGAATGTTGTCTGAGATGGAGTGAATCTATCTTCGGTTAAGGTTATTTGGATTCCTAGAAGCCAATTACGCTCACCCATGTCATTAACCTTATACTCGATTCTCAATAAGTTAACGGTTTGCTCTGTTAGCTATCCAGCAGCTCAAAACAAGATGATATCATTCACATATATAGCCAAAAAGAGATTTCCTGATTCGTAAAAAAGAACACAGGTATCCCAAGCCGTTATCACTAATTCGGAGGGTCCTAGATATTCTACTAACAGGTAGTACCATTCCCTCGGAGATCGTTTTAGTTCATGAATACACCTGTTTAATCTTGTCACCATTTCGTGTAACCAGCTGCCTTCTGTTAGATCCATACAAACCTCTTCCTTTAAAATCCCATATAGAAATGCAGTGTTGAGGTCCAGTTGCCTTGGTCGCCATTCTTTGCATGCTGATAGAGCCAATAACAATCTCAGAGAATCATAACGAAAAATGGGGGCGAATATTTCATTATAATCCTGGCCTAAGGTTTGTGACAATCCTTTAGCAACTAACTGTGCCTTATACCGTCCGACTTCACCTTGAGCATTTCCTTTGGCTTTAACATCCCATCTACATGCAACAATCTTCCTTCCAACTGGTTTTGGGATAACATCCCAAACATCATTTTCCTCAAGTGATTTTAATTCGTCATCCATTGCCTTCTTCTAATCTCACCATTGTGGTGACACTTTGGCCTGTTGGTAAGACTTTGGTTCATTTACTAAAAGTACAGTTGAATTTGCCCACTGGCTTCCTTCAAGTCCATCCAGTGGTTGACTTTCCAGAGTAGGAAGTGGAGGAGGTGCATCACGCATGGTCACTTCGGGACCTTGTTTCTCGAAACCATAACATGCAGGTGGATGAACAATCCTTCCAACCCCAGGTATGACTTGTCCAAATGGAATTGGTGATGGTGTCATAGGCCGTGGAGGAGGAAGACCAACATATTCCAATGGAAGTTGAGATCTTGGTCAGAATTTGATGTTCTTTTTCGAAGAAATGATGCTCAGAAATTGCTGTTCATACTTCTACATCGAAACTTTCTATATTGTCTGTGACTGGTTCATTAGGTAGAGACTTGTGATAAGCTATATCGTGATCGTTGTAAACCAAATATAGAGCGCCAAGTAATTTGTCTTTTTTTCCGTTCTTAAAATCAGCCAACATTATTCGATTAATAGAAGAATGTCCATTATCGGCCAAGTCATTAGCTTCTTGAGAATTTTCTCCCATCCATTGTCTCAATACATCATCCCATGACTTTCCTTTTTCTTTTGGTGTAGTCGATAGAGGTTTCTTGACATTGTAAGGGAATGAGATGTTCAGTAATTCGACAGTGTATCATGGGTGAAACCCACTCTGTCTTTTGCGGGGGGAAGACAATGTCTGCCGATACGATGGTGTTATTAGTATCAGGAAAGAACACTCTATAATGATTAATGGTATTTGTGTGTCTGGTAAAAATAGCACTTTGTGCGCTCAGAGATAGCTTCTTTCCACCTGTTCGTCATTGATAAGGAACATGGAGATCGCAGTCTCTGCTGAAAGGCTGAAGGTGCTGGATCGATGGCTTAGTGCCATGAAAAGCCTCATAAGGAGTCAGATCCTTTAGTGCTGAATGAGGTTGTCAATTTTTTATATATACTGAGGTTAACACTGCCTCAGCCCATAATTTTTTATCATAGATAACTGCACTCTCAGGCATAGCTCTTAGTGCTTCTCCGATTGTTCGATTTTGACGTTCTGCAACTCCATTTAATTCAGGGGAATAAAGAGGAGTGAACTCATATATAATTCCCCTTGACTCAAAGAACCGGGTCCAGTTATTGGTAACATACTCCCCATCATTATCCGTTCGAAAAGCCTTCTGAGTGTTGTGGTGTTGAAGTTCCATTTCTGCAACATAATCTTTGATAATTTTCAAAGTTTCACATTTTTGTGTTATAAATTGAACCCATGCAACCCTTGTAGCATCATCGATTAGAGTAATATAGTAAAGGGAATTACCATATGACGGAACCGGAAAGGGCCCACACAAGTCGGAATCGACAAGATTGAGTATATTCTTATAATTTCAAGGCGTAGTTGGTTGACAACCGAGAGTCATTTAGCTTTTAACACAGGAGGACCAGACAATATTCTTCGGTTTTCCTAGGTTGTTGGCATTGGAATATAACTTTAACCCTTTACACTTCGAGGATGGTGTGAGATGTCAGAAAGCCTGATGCCAGAAGTTGTAAGCAATATGGGCCTAATGTGAAATCTCAGGAATTTTAACCAAATTTCCATCAAAAACAGTTTCAAACATAACTTTTGTTCCTTATTAATTGAAAAGAAATACTACTTTCCAAACTCACAATATCCTTTTGTTCGTAATTTTCTCCAAAAGATCAGAGGATGTCCCAACTTAGTAACAGGTGAAACATCACAAATATGGAAAGAAGAAACCGAGCACTCCCTAAGGAAACATTGCATAATCACATCCTCTTTGCGAACAATATACTCTCCTCTGAACCGGATTTCACAAATCCAGAACACTGTGTATACTTAAGGAGAGGTCTTGCTTATGGGGTCATGTGTGAGATACAGGCCAGGTAAAGGTGGAAGGATTTGTTTCTTATCTTAGTCTCCGTTGTAATGTCTGCCTCTTCATCGTTTTCCATTTCCTTCTGCTTCTTCTCCTTCTTCAATTTCTGAAGGCAAAAACATTCAATACAGGTATATCCTTCGGATTATCCCGAATTAAGCTTTTTCCACCAAGAACAGGTCTTGGACTTTGGTCAGGAAGAGTTGGAATAGCTCTTTCTTAATGACTTCTTTCACTTCTTCTTATTACCCTTAGGTTTAGAAGCAAACAGGGCACTGTTGTGTACAGATTTGGGGGTGTCGATATCCATTAGTCCTTGCTTCACATCGGCACATGACAAACTATACTTTGTTTTAAGGTTATTGATAACATGCTTATGGTGTTTTACCAAAAAACCGATCCACAATCCTGGCTTGGCATTATGTTTATTCAGGAATGGCACAAAGGTTATCCGAAACCGATCTGAGGATTCTTTCGAGAGTTCAGTAAGCTGGAGCCATTGGGACTCACACTTGGACATCACATCCGACAAGTTGTTGCCAAAGTACTGCGTAGGGAAGGAGATTAGTTTCATTATTTGAGAAACTAGTGTGTAAGCGGATCTCTATAATATGTGGTGCGAAGCCAGGCCCACATCTGGGGGGGTTTCTCGAGTTCCACAATCATCGCCAACATGTTTTGCAAGACTACCTGTATGAATATGGTCGACGCTGTATGGCAAAGATGGTCCTATGAATCGACCACTGCTGGAGACATTTCATCAACAACTATTTCACAGGCCTTAATACGTTGCAGAATTACAGTCATTGAAGTGCTCAATATCCGATTGCTATCCTGTCCGGTAAGCTTCCCAATGTCAGCGAGCTTAACTTTAACCGGAGTTTGCTTATTGATGCGAGCCGAGAAGGAGAACATAGGATTCTTGCTGGATCAAGAGGATCCGTCAACAATATTAATTGGTGTAGTTGGATGAGGTGAAAGTGGTGTAGGTAATGGTAGTCCTTCAGAGACTTCGGGATTCGGATAATCAATTGGAGTATCGAATAGCTTCTTTGGGAGGTGATGATATTCAGGTTCTGATTCAGTATTGCTGATCTGGGCTCATTACCTAATAAAATGTGACAGTTAAAGTCCAAAGAGATTTTTTAGAATCTCAAAAGAAGTGTGCGAAGAACGAGTATAGCGAGAATTACAAAGTTGTTTAAAAAGCAAGCATATACTGCAGAGGATTTGAAAGGAGATATTATTGTATTCCTGATCGAAATCTGAGCCAGTCTAAAGAACTGTGCTCTAACCGGTGAAACAGTATCTATATATACATATATTAAGGAGTGATAATCCATGACTACGGTCGCAGAACAATATCCTTAAACAGTATAGAACCACTCCTCAACTGTACATAAATACATCAGAACCTTAAGGAACAAAACAGAACAATCTAGTCGCGGTCTATCGAGATGAGCGCTGATAAATCCCTCTTTCCAACAGAACCAAAACGAAGATTCTAGGCAAGTTCTAACTGGAACTTTCTTGATATCCTTGTAAAAAGATAACAACAGTATTAAAAACATATTAACACGCCCCATTCTTCTTATCTGCAAAGACATTCCATAATAATGAGTAATATAAAGAAAATGTACAATTATTAGGAAGAGAAATGTAGATACTTCCGTATTTCCAATAACTGGCAAGCAAGATCAACAGAAGGGCGTTGGATCTGTTTGCCAACGGCATTGCAACCGAAATCCATTGGGTCCCGGGACACTCCTGCATCCCTGAAAATGATGAGGGAGACCATCTGGTGAACTTCGTTCGAGACTCAACTGGAAGCACAGTGATATACCGACCAGTCACATCCGCCTTGAATAGCACTAGGTGAAGCTGCATGGGAAGATCAGCACCCAAGGCGAAGTGGGACGCCGACAAGTGCAGCAAGCACTTCATCTACCGACTCAAGGGCGAGTCTGGGACCAAGAGACTGATCCCAATGACAAGCGTAAAGTTGCTGGCCACCAGGTTCTACCAACTGATGTCCGGACATGCGCCCACTGGAGTTTCCCTGACACGGTTTGGCGACCGAGATGACGACAAATGCTGGTGGGGTGGAGGGACTGTGTCCCTGACGCGGGAGCACCTCGTCTGCCACTGCAGCAGATGGAGATGCCACCAGAAAGAAACATGGAAGGCGGTGAGAACTGCGACGGGCTGCAAAGTGGGAAGATGCCAACATGTGCAGACCTCTGAGCTGTTTTCCATTGAAGTGTGCGACCAAGCGGTGATGGACTTCCTGGCGGCCACTAATGTCAGGAAGTTTCCGCCCAAATGAAGTAGCGGTATAGAGCAGGCTCAGGGCTCAGTAGCGGCGGTGGCAGTCATGGGGATATTCCTTTCTTTCTGTTTTTCTCTTATCTTATCTTTCATTTGTCAACGGGGACGAAGGGTAGCGGTGGGGGAGCTCCGCCATCTTGCCGGCTCGCCCGGAGGCTGAGGTGGTTATCAAGGTCCTGTCATACTCTAATTAGAGTGAATACAGTATGATCAAACAACAACAACAGGGTGAGCTGGTAGCTTCATAAACCTATATTCGCCGGCGGTACCGCTGATTGACCACATGAGAGATTCCATGTGCCATGCTAAATCGCATGCGATCTCCTAAATCTGCTGTCGTGTCAGCATAGTGAGTTTTACACGAGAACCTCACCACACGTACTTGACATACTGCTCGGTATACGTCAGTTGGCTCATTCGGAGTCAAAAGGCACTACGCCACACCAAAAAAAGCCCTACAGTTATGTCTAAGCTAATTGCAACATCAACTCGCTCTGTAGAAAGAGGCGGGAAACCAATACCTCAAAATGCCTTGATGTATGGAGGGGCTGCTTTGGCCAAGGAGGTGGTCCTGAAGGTCACAGATTCGGATATTGGTACAATTTGATATGGCCTATAGTGTTACGGTGTTGTAATTCGAGGACGGCGGATATGTATGAGAGTAACCCCCCTGCCGGGCTTGAACTCTTATAGTGATTCGTTTTGAGAATAGGGGATTCAATGACAGCAGTAAATAATAATTCCGTTTACCCTCGAAATTCTCCTAGACTATAGTTGGCGCTTTGAGAGTAACACATACAGCTATCGCCGAAACCTATTTAGCACCTTATACAGCCAGTGTCCCCAACCGGCCGGGCTGACCTACTGTCACCTGCAGGTTTACCTACAGTCTAGGCCGGGCATCGGTTGACAGAAAGCCGGCCGGCCAGGCATGGAATACGAAATGACTGCAGGCATGCACTCACCTATGGGCACCGGCAGGTCACCTGTCAGGCCTGCATACAAATTCAGATACCTGTAGGCACCGGCAGGTTACCTGTCAGGCTTGCATACAAATTCAGATACCTGTAGGCACCGGCAGGTTACCTGTCAGACCTGCATACAAATCCAGGTTACCTACCAGAAGAAGAGATCTCGGACATGATGGAGTTTTGGCAGACGAAGTTGCACACCTCTCGCTGGTCCCAGCTCTCCTGCATGGCCCTTTCCATCCATTCCATCCCAGCTATGTCTGCAGAGGTTGAGCGAGTATTCAGCTCCTCCAAAATATTGCTCTCTGACCAAAGGAACCGCCTAGGTGATGATGTGATAGCAGCCGTGGAGTGTCTGAAGTCCTGGAGCAAGGAGGGCCTTGTGGAAGCCCCGGAAATTGAGAACCTGCAGCTGATGTTGACTGCTTTGGAACGGGAGGGTTGAGGCAACTGGTTCACCATCTTTCTTTTTTGTCTGTACTTTGCAAGTTGCGGTAGCTAGTCATGAGAAATAGCACTGGCAGCAGTCAGCTTTTTTTGCAGGGCCCTGCAGGGCCCGGCAGTCCATAATACAGTCACCTGTATTTTCACAGTCCGTCCAGGTGAATATTGTGAGACCTGCAGGCCGGTCAGGTCAATGTGAAGCCGGGCCGGACTGGCCGCCTGAGGACACTGTATACAGCCGTCTTTGGCTCAACCAGCCGGAAGAGAATTGCCACCAACTCTGATACCTGAGCGGGATTTGTGGCCATTGGAACTTAAGACAGTCGCATATTGGCGTTATTCAATGGTGCCAAAGGCTCCTCAGCCCTACTGTTTCACAGGATAGCGGCAGGCGTAAGTCGGGATATGTAGAGCCGGCAGCTAGTGTTGTAAATTCCTGAAACTAGTGGACAGTGTGCGCGCGGCCGCCGGGTACGAAATCCCAGATCGTTCTTTATATGGTGATTTAGGCTCGGTCTACCGTAAATTATTTGCGGAGACATTCCTGCACTTACAACCAGCTTCGAGATAATTTAAATGTCTGTTTCCTCTGCTGTGATCATAATCTATCACCCAGTGAGTTCTTTTGCGATAAGGAGGGGAGAACCGTATGAGCCCACAGACCATAATATAGAGAGAAGGGACAGAAAGAAGACTCGGCATATAGTCAGATAATCTTTCGATATATCTCCTGGTATGCCGGTGCGACCATTTGCCACTTGGCACTGAATGTTCAATAGTTCTGAGTTGTAAAAGAAGTCCCTCTACAACTGGTGCACCCGGATATGCATTAGGACTAACTCTAAGACGTCTTGCGGACAACTTCAATAATCGAGGGCAATCATACATACTTTGCAAATAGGTTGACAGGTGTCTCTGTAATATTCCAATCGTGACTGATGGACGCTAGCCACCTAACTCTTGCGCGCACTGACATCAGTTTAGTGGTCGATAATAGATGAGACGTGCTCGAATGAGATCTCAGAAATAAATCTAGGACTGGCGGGCTCTTCACACCCACAACATAAACAATCCCATTCCGTTGCCGGTTTCTGTGAGTGAAAAATGTATGTATGATACACCAGAGCTCCAGGTCACCATCTCCTGGTCTTCGCAACAGCCGGTATTACATCCATATGACTACCGCTTTGTTAATGTCGTAGAATTTGAATTCACTGGCTCAGATATACACCCATGCCTACTGGTGACGTCTGATGTCGACTGGGGGGTGTCTCTGAGTTCGCAGTACACAAGCTGGAAATGATGGTGCGGTGTGTGGTGGGATTTTCTCATGGCGTCTTGTATCTTCTCATGTACAAAATTAACTGGCATAGACGCTTAGAACATATAGAACTCTAAGCAAGCTGATTAGTTACTGTGGTGCAACCGCCACAGCCCGATGTTTGCGGTCTATTAACAATGGCAATCTCCTAAGTATAGGCCTGATTGTTACGACTTCGCACACCAAGTTCTTCCATTTTCGGAGTTATCGGCGCTGTCTATCTTCTCTTGACCGTATGAAACTACCAATGTGGTGGTACTCTCCTAGGTACGGAGCCAATTTGAGTTGCAGTGACCATCACCGAGAGCATGAAAATAATAGCCAGATCCTCAGCTAAATCTTTCCCTGGGCAAGGATATGTGTTCCAACAGACACTAGCCAACTAATATACTCTGTCGGATGATCACACTATCCGACATAACTCAACACTCTGAGTGACGTGACATGACTACATAGTAAGAACAAGTTGCAGCATGTCTATTACCGCCGAGACTCTATTACACCTTGCCTCACATCTGCAGCTGTATTGTGTTGAATTGGAACAACAATTAAATGAAAGACGCGGCACTACTTCTCCCCAGAGGAGTCGAAATTGATAATCTCTAGACGGCACACCCGACAATATGTACATTTATTGGAATGAAGTGTCTAAATGGAACATCGCTATGTGCTGACATCGGCATCTCGCACCAGCTTTGGAATCAACTAGTTTCGTCTACACTATGCATCAAGGGTTTCAACCGTCCAGGGCCCCGAATACCTAGACGGCGCATGGGAGGCCCTGGGCTAGGGCGTCTGGCGCTGAATGAGCAAGGTCTAGGGATCTATGTAGGGCCCTGCAGGGGACCTATATCTTTGGTGTGGCCTTGTTCCTGGTTATCGTGTGGTGACCGGGTATTTAGATATTTGGCTGTATAATTCGTCGACTTCACAAGGGCTTAGATAAGCGAGAATTAGCCTGAAAAGGTGTATGAAACCGGGTTCCCGCAGAATAGAGTTGGAAAAATGACATCAAGGGTTGGTATACCCGAGTAGCCAGGGATTGTTGGCATTCCGAAGCTAAGTCGGCAGCATGCTCCCCATTTATCAGTGGATTGATAATTACACGATCTACTAGCAACGGTTAGATATTTCATGGCAGACAAAATCAAGCCGGTGTGTTTATCCTTCCTCTCCGGGCCGCAGGATAGAATGATGACTGCAGCGCCATATGCAGCTGCAACAGTACTTGATTAGGGAAATGCAATGCAACAACGATACTTTTTCTGGATTTACTGCTGCAGGGCACTATTGAGAAAAACAACATATGAGCCTGCGTCTTTTTACCCTGCATGCGGTGTAATTGCACTAATGCGGAATGTTCTAGTCCATTCACGGAGGCGGTTCCTCCGCGGAGTACCTAGTCAGTTCGCGGAGGCTCACCTTCCGTGAACTGACTGGTTCATTCGCGGAGTCCGTACCCCACCTTCGTGAACTGACCAGTTCGTTCACGGAGTCAATTAAAAATTACAAATACTCTACTCTGCACGCATATATGCGCACGCACTGGGATGCATGTACACTGAGCTGGCTCTATCAAACTGAATTCAATCAGCGCAACTGCGTATGTTCAGCGCAGCGAAGCTAAGCACATTCAGCGCAGCGCAACTGGTTCAAAGCGAAAGTCGAGTGCACACTTGCTTGCTATGGCCTAGATGGTGGTGGACAGTGCACAAATCCTGGAGCTTCTGCAGTACCATCTGGTACGTTCAATCACGAACGAATCACAGGAACAGCTCCACCGCGTCAAGCCACAATGAAAAACGCCGTCGAGCAAATAAACAAGGAGATGCTTGCGAGCGTACTGATCTGACATGCGCGAAGGAAACTGCCAATGAGAGCAGGGATTTGGCAGGACTGGATACTGAGGATGAAGAGGTTCTCGAGGAGGAAGAGGTCACTTGGGAGGAAGATGATTTGGAAGACGGTAATGAGACGGAGGGAAATGAGGAATATGAGACCGTTTCAAACGATAGCATGGAGTGTTGTGACGATCCTGTCTGGACGATTGATTGATTGAGTCTAAGTCTAAGATGACACGTAGCCTATATACTAGCTGCCAGCCCTAACCCACAGCCACGTGATGACGTACTCTACAAAGACTCGGTCTAACATGGAGCACGGTATAATTGTAGTTGCGCCAGGACGTCCAAGACGCAGCCGATCGTAAGGATCACGATGATGTATATAGTTTTTAGAATTTTTGATTGACTCCGTGAACGAACCAGTCAGTTCACGGAGGTGGGGTACGGACTCCGGGAACGAAGCAGTAAGTTCTCGGAAGGTGAGCCTCCGTGAATTGACTGGGTACTCCGCGGAGGGACCGCCTCCGTGAATGGACTAGAACGCGGAACAACGTTTGAGACTTACAGAGATAACACCTTTACGCAATCGAGTGGCAGACTGGGGTGTTGGCAAAATGCTGATAGCACTGACGTAGGAGAAAACGGAATTTTGTAGCCCGATATCCTACAACTGGCTGCATTTAGGTGTGTTTGTATCTTGGTTAACTGATATCACTTAGCGCGGTTTCATTCCATTCCTCAACATCCTACAATACCCCACTTCTAGTGTTTAAATCAACCTTTCGCTTGTTTTGTGCGCTATTTCTATTTCTGGTCTATATTCCCTACTATATATTACACGAGGACACAAAATTACCCAGCCAGGGGAGGTAGGGCGAGCTTGCGAGCAACACACTCCCGATGGAGCCGGAGGCGAGTTCTGGCCAACTTTGAGAAACGACCAGCAGAAGTATGGAAGCATATTTTAGGTACCGTGTCCCCTTGTTGTCATATTATATGACTCACTGATTCTCGGGACGTACCGTGTACTGGGACGGGGTCCAAGAAATTCTATGTTCATAATGGACTCCTTATGAGCAATCATACCTGCTATAGAAGTTGGCAGGTGTCTGTCTGTAATTGTCCTTGCAATGGACTCTCGGTGGTCTCGCGAGCGACATTAACTACTTATGATATGAGATAATCAACTGGGCTACAAGTCTAGTAGCTTAAGAGAGAATCTTGGACGAAGTTTCAAGCGAGGAAGAGACGTCGATGAAGCGGGTGAGATTGGTAGGCTGAAAGCACTAACAGCAATCGCGAGGAAATTATCAACTCGATTAGGTGCGAAACATGTTGGACTAGCTACACTGGATGCATGGCAATTGTTCGCTTGTCTGGCGGCTGCATTCAACAGCAGATCATGCACATTATCATCAGGCGTCAAAGACACAGCAGATTTTTAGAGTAATATTAATATCTAACCACCTGAAATCTTGCTACCTGCGGAATTGTATGCATTACCATATAGCCTGCTTGATCAAGATATCTTCAGGTTGGTATGTATTATGCACTATAGCGTCAGGTTATGCAAGTAACTGCACATGGGGGTATATGCGGTAATACATCCACTCAAACAAGCAGTTTCAATTATATTTAGAACATTACATCTCGGAATCTAGCTACTGGCTAGCTGCTAACCGATTCAAGCCTCACGTTTCTCACGGCATATTGTAGGATCACCTCTGGCACAAGAAATGGGCAAGGAAAATGAAAAGCTATGCTGTTCTTTGCCAGACACAATCGGAGGTGGTAGTATAATCTGAAGCCGGAATCTTCTCGAAGAAGGCATTTTTGTCTTGATTTCTGCCCCAAGGATAGTTCATTGTAGCTATATAGAGTATCCCTTCACAGGTAGTGGGCCCACGAAAGGGTCCACTTTCGCGTGCACTGCGCCTTGTCGCTTATAACAACACAGCCACCCATCTAAACCCCTGCCTAGAATATTATGAATTGAAAGATAACTAGTAGAAGCTTCTATTTATGAATTCTTGTGGCAGTGTGACAAGTTCTGTGGTGCTGAGTTGCATATAAATAGCAGTACTTTGGAGATTGTGAGAGTACTATCCTCCAGCCTAGCAGCAACCACCTTTCCACTTCCCATCTACCACAACACGACAACCATGAGCAGAGAAGCCCTCAGACCTCGGAACCTTAATATCAACTACCTACCCTTACCACTTATACTCTCATCTCCACCAACCTCACCAAAAAATGTGAAAAAATAAAGTGCCAAGCGTTCCATCAAGGATAATCACTCTGGTTCAAAGTGCACCTCCTCCCAACAACCACCTCCCAACAACCACCACCACCTACAGTAGTACAGCATCGAGTTGTCACTATACCTAAAGTCTCATCACCCACTACTGAAACTCCACACGCAATGCTCAACCTTGATGACAATTATAGCTCCTCAGATGAGACAGAGATTGAGCCAGCCGGTTTAATCACCACTGATCACTTGGCCAAGTGGCGCAACAAGCCACTCCCAAAACCACTTCAAAATTGGACAGATCTTCCTGAACTTCCCACATTCGACCCTTCACAACCAAATGTCCTTCCTCATGAAGCAGGAAATCGATTGCCCACGTCATTCTCTGCGCTGCATGACTTTACTCCAAGTCAAATCTTCAATCTCATTCTTACGAACTCCATTATGGGACAGCTTGTACCCAACTCCAATTCCTACTGTGTTGGCATTCACAGGTGGATATTCTACTGCAGCAGCTGCAGTCTTGCTAGCAGTAGTACCAAGTACCTGGCAGCAATGTTACTATTGATAAAGCCCTGATTCTGTTCCCAGGCAGGTCTATTCACATTACCAAGATGCCACCAAGCCAATTAATCAAGGATATACAATTGTCTCCATCGCACGGAAGGGCTATGTGTGGGAGTCGCACCCATTATTGAATGCAGTTGGCGGGGATCCTGTGGATGTAGTATTCCATCTGTTAAAGTCTACAGATACACAAAAGATGATTTAACAGTTAGTTACATCTTTACACCACAGGCATCGAAAGCTCTCCTTGAATATATTCACGGAGCAAGTCTTCACAATACCATCTCTGCGGGCATTGGTCTGTTGGATGGGAATAGTAGCATGTGGTACATGCAGACAGCAGTTCTGAGAATTTCTTAAATAGCTAAAGGTTGGGAAGAATGCCAAATTGCCCTATCATTTGTACAGTGGAGCTGGTGATGATGGGCTTGCAATCTTGCTATGGATGGTCAGTTCTCCTGTTACCATGAGGTCTACAATCCACCCTCTAAGTGGTAAGTATTCACTGGCACTGAGAATGAGAAAGCATCCAGGCAACAAGAGTACCAATGGAAATGGAGCATATTTCACAGTTCTTTCTGGAGAACGGCAGAAAGAGCATCATATACCTGTTAATCTTGATGCCTACAAAGAGCAGAAGGTGGGTGTGGATGTGGCTGACCAGTATCAAACATAGTTTGATACATAGCTCATATCCAGATGCAATTGGTATCCACATTTCTAATGGATACTTGAGACCGCACTCATTAACAACCTTAAAATCTATCAAGATTTTCCAGCAATCAAACAACGAACTATGGATTAATTTGACTTTCATCTCTCCATTGTATGTGACCTTCTGCAAACTGGAAGTCCATCAAGAATGAAAAGTTCCTCCCACAGACCGGCTTCACAAAAAATCACTCGGTCGACCTCCGTCACACAATCTGCCTTGCCCACACTGCCTACTAGGCTAGTGACCAAGCACACCCCACTTCCCCACAACAGAAAGGTCGCAGGAATTCATTCCCCACTCTCGTTGGAGAGTAGAGTAGATTGTATCCTCTGCAGGTGGAGAAGACGTCATGGGGTAGTGGAGAAGGCATGAAAACCAGCATAAAGTGTGTGGACTACAATGAGGCTTTGTGTTTCACACTGAAACAAAATTGTTTTATGAATTTCACCACAGGTAGAGTATTTTTTATTCATTCTGGGGGCATTTGACTGGATTGTGGTTGTGTGATGTGTATTTTAAAAGCTGGCCCATCTGTGGGCCCAAACCCGGTTACCGGCAAAGGGATAAGAATTCCTACCGCTAACATAATTAAGTGCCTAGTGTGTACTTTTGATTCTTTGTTAATATGCCGGACAGCGCTTTCCTACAGGCGCTACTCAGGACTAATTACACATTAGCCTTGAGAGCTACTTTAGTACTCGTTAACATTACCACCCGACATCGGACAACACAACGCAACGCAACGCATGTGCCATTGCCAACGCTCGAAGTTTAAACCTTTGCCGAGTTCTTTAGTATGTCGGCTGGTCGCGCAAATTGATCGGTTCAGTGATCTAGCGGAGATGTCTGCTGACACAAAAGGGTTAGCCCACACAATCATCTTAATCGGCCGTTATCCTACATACGCATGAAAACGTAGTTTGAAAAAAGAGAGTATGCACACTGTTCGATACACTGTAAGAGTAGTGGCGGTACAATTTCATTACACCCCCAGTATGACTAAGTAGTTCTTGCTAATATATTATTTATTGTTGTTGTAACAGTTAGACTGCATTCGTCAGCTGAACAAGGCAAAACATTATCTAATCAAGAACTATTTTTGACCGTGGCCCTCTACGGACAAAAGGCTATTTGTTATAGTCTATTATAGTTACTATCCCGTAGGGGCATAGACTTTTTCTTAATCATCTCATGTTACGAGAAGCGATAAGTTTGTGTAACGAAACTCTAACCATACGCTGGAGATATCCCGACAAAAAGGTACCTTAGTCGGAGCCTTAATTGGGAAGTGGCTACAGTAAGCCTCCAACAGAATTACCGTAGCGCAATGTTTGGTGGTAGTTGATGGACTGTCCGGTCTGCGTGGGAGAAGGTTTGATGAATACAGAAGAGATTTATTTGTAATAATTAACATTTCAGTCCTCCAGCCTTTATCACTTGCTGAACCCTATCCCCTGGATCGTAACTTTGGCATTCCAGGCCCGTTTGGGCATGGCAACCGACTCCCCACCCGCAAATATTTAGCGACGCAACCACAACTCTGTAGGGGTGACCTGGGAGCATTATAAACTCACTGTCAGGGCGCAGAAGTTACGAGTGAGAGGTAGTGCTACTTGTAGCGAGTGATGGAGGCAGTTACAGAGAGTAGTAGACGTTGTGAGATGTAAGAGTGGTATGACATTGAGTTATGATGGTGGAGGGGTTATTTTGTATGATATGGAAGTGGTTTGATGTGTTGTAACATCAGATAACGTGGTGTGGTTGTGATGATAAGAACATAATTGGTGGTGTGTGCAATCATGCTTGAGGATTTGAGCAGTACAATCGAGCATATGGAAGGATTGGAAAGTAATGTGCAAACTGTATTCAAATCGTAGCCATTTGGTGTGGAGGGTTTCCTTTTTGTCTCTCTTTCCTTGTTCTCTTATTTATAAAAGCAACTGATAACTTTGGAAATAACCACATCCCCTTGTTTGTGTTCTCAATACAAATTACAAGTTTGAGTTTATCCAAATCACAATCGGTTACCACTCTCACCTGATTCCAACCTTGCCCATTACACTTTGTTATGTTTTAAGAGTAATTTGGTAAATATTGAGTATTGTAAAGAAATGCGGTTGTGATAAAAAGGGCAGTTTTGTTGTTGTTGTTTATTCATACAGTATTCACTCTTACTAGAGTATGACAGGACCTAATACCCCCTTCGCCTCCGGGCGAGCCGGCTAGATGGCGGAGCTCCCCCCCCGCTAGGGCAGTTTTGTTTGGAGGGTAGTCTCAAGTTCAGCTTTCCGACAACTCGAAAAGGTCACTGCAAAGCTTAGAAGGACAACTCCACTTACAACTCTCCAAAATATCCCTGAAGCTGGGTGCTGAAGACATGCCCTAAAGTCCCAATGACATTGCACTGCAATGTGCCTGAGAGTTCAAACGTAAAGGGGGGTACCGAAACCCATCACACAGCTCTCATAGTGAATTAGGCCAAAACCCACTTCATCAAACATCAAAGAGGGCATATCTTTACCCCTCAGCTAGAGCTAGAGCCACAGGCATTTTTCACAACACCTTGAAAAGGAGATGTAGCTGAGATGGTGACTTTGCCAGCAAGAAAGCCCAGCCAGAAATACCAAATCTCCCCTCAAACTTTGCTTGCTATGTTCAAAATGCAAGTAACTGTGGTGTCTCAATAATGCAAGGCACTGCATCGCAGAATTGAATCACCTGTAAAGGTGAAATGCGGGTAGTGGTGCATAGACATAGGATCGGATTGTCAGTACGGAGAGTAAATTTTGGAAAGGCAGTAAGAGATACAAAGTCACATCACATATAATTTGCAATTCACTTGGATAGAAAGTTTTATTTGCTACTAAAGAAGACTTGATAAAAGGGAGGGCCTCTGACAACCATTGTTGGACATGTGGCGAGGTGGTTGTGCGGGCGGTCCGTATGGGCCGGGAATCGGTTACGATCAAGGGGATAATACCCTGCGGGTCAGGTAACGTACTCTGTGTGAACAAGCTCAGACGCATATCGAGACGAGCCGTCCCGACCCTATCTTATATCTCATATGCACATAAACTCGTCTGATGGTAAACACTCATCCCGCAATATATCGGCTGGGTGGTTTCGCCCAACTTCGACCCTTTTATTATTTACCGATGGCAGCTATAAGCACCGCTGCACTATACTTCGCATAAAGCTGGCCGTATATATGAATTTTTGGCATTCTGACATGCATCGGAATAGTCCGTCCCGACCGAGCAACGCTTGACTGAGACCGAGCTATAGTTGTCTGTGAAAAGAATTCTACACCATTTGGGACCGGGGCAAATTTTTCTTGGAATATACACCTAGACTATACACCTACAGAGCCTCGTGGTCTGTATAATATGTGTGAGGCGACGGAAACAATCCTATTTTATAGTATGACTCGTTTTGAAGCCCACCACCAGCGCCACAGCGAGTTTTACGTCCCTTCCCCGCAGGTTTCAAGACCGACAGTTACTAACCTCAAGGTCCACCAGTGAGAATACGGCTAGCTTAAGCTCACCGATGGAACTATGGCTACTTTTAAGCCCACCACCAACACCACCACTCATAGATGAGCTGGTCCCTTATCGGTACCTGTACAGGGCTCTAGGGGAGTAGAAATGTAGTCTTGGATGGTCTAGTTAACTGAAATAATTCCCAAGATGTGATAGCGGTGTCGGGTCCCGAAAGACTAGGCCGCCCCGGACAGTTCTGATTCTTGTATAAGTACCTCACCGAGCTGAGCTTTAGCTGAGCTGATGGCAAGGCGCCCAGCCGGCAGGGCATAAGCCGTCCAACTACCTTGTATATATCTCGGGTCTGTCTCCCCCTTCTCTTCTCTCTGTACCTAAGTCTATGTACACGGTGTTTCCTTCATATCGTAATAGAATTAGTGAAGTCAACGGTCTAGTAGGCAACTAAGTCGACCTAGTCTTGAATATTCTACAAATCGTAAGCTAATTTCTAGCTAGAAAGTGTAGAAAATATTCCTCCAGCATTAAAATTATACATTACCACTGTCAAGATGCTAAATACGCCAACGTTAGCTGTAATTTCTGCGCCCTAGTTCAAACCAGGTCCCAGATGGTCCGGACTGGTAGTTCGAAACTAGACTGGTTCCATCTTTCAGACCGAGCCACAGGAACAAGTTCACCACTAGGATCGAACTGTCAGTGTTTTTAAACTACCCGGCAGGCCACCTTGCGATGTCCGGCCACAAACGGGCTGCATCCGGCGGGTGCTCTAAAAAGTTGCCAGCGGCCCAGCTTTAGCTACCAATGCCGGCGGAATGCCTTGAATTCCGGCGGTATTTGCAAATGCTAGGGATATCTACCAAAACGAATGCCTGCGAGATTCATACATACCTGTGAATGCTAGCGTTAAATGCAAAATGCGGCGAATATTTACAAATACTGTTTTGTCATGAGTACTAGCTTATATTTGCCCACCCGGTGTAAAAAAAAGCCTGCAATCCAAATCCAGCCGGGCAGCATGTTTGAATCTCGTAAACAGGCCAGATTTCGGTCAAGCTGCGTCCGTTTGGCCCCTTGGTAAACACTGCGAACTGTTGAATCACTGATATGCATTGGATGAATTGCTGCCTCATCGGCTATGACCGTAAAATGCATGAGATATAACTATCCAAACGATGTTTTCTGCAACATTCATATACTATCATGACACTATTACCAAATAACGCACCAAACTTCCCTATGTACGCGGAACACACCTTACTGACAAAGTCCAGTAGTTGCTTGTATACTACGCCCACTTACATCACCACTACTTGGAAATTGTGACCATAATTGACAGTAGGGTTAAGAAAAGTCCTCCGAGTGTTGCCATATAACTCCCTAATGCATAAGCCTTCTCAACCCCAGAAAGAACTCCATAGAGTGCACTAGTAACAATACAGACCAGTAGCCAGAAGCTTGAAAGAACTGTTGCTTTCCATAGGGACCATTGTTCGACACACAGAAGTATGTGCTCCGGCCGTCGGGAGCCGACAGTTTGTTGATTTGTATCCAGCAGTTGCAACATTGTTATCGCATCACTATTTGACTTCAGATGAGTTTCAGATTTGATATCGTTAACAAGCTGGCAAAGCAATCCTTGTTCGCGCATGGAAAGAGATGGTGGGTTTTCTGTGCGATTCCAGGCAACCAAATAATCTTCAGTTGTAGCCTGCAGCTCCACATCGTACATATGTTGGTACTTGTTACTTTCCCATTAGTATGCCGTATGACCCATCACCTAACATAGCTCGCCTCACCTTCACGACTTCAAAATGATGAAGAGTTCTCAAGAAAATAATCCGTGCAAAGCCTCTTTGTCGTTTGTATTCAGTGGCCAATGCCTCACATAATTCCCGGTAGCTGATATCAGCATCTTTGAAGTAAATTACAGAAAGGTACGCCGTGTTGCAAGACTTTTGACGAGCCAATCCAACCCGAAAACCATGCACAGCAGATTCTGGCTGAGGTGACATGGCAACCGCTGTCACTGGGTCGTTGGTTGATTGGATCAATAGGCTGGTACCGTTCGTATATCCTTTGCGCCTTCTGAGTCTTTGAGAGGATATCAAACCGGGTTGTGCAATTGATTGAGCAGAGGCAAAGGTATACTCGCTCGAGCTATGGGTTTGACTAGATTCAAGGAGCTTCAGGTTCTCTACCATTTTGTTCCCCATATGATTAGTAAGATTTTGCGCCTCCAACTTCGCGAGGGCTGCTTCATATGACATATGGTGGAATAAAAGGCTGTAAGCAACCAGGAAGGCGTAGGATCTTTCGTCGAATGTATCGTCGTGAATAAGTACCGATTTACCATATATGGCATACGAATTGACGACCGAGCAGATATCTGAGATACCCTTAACCATATCCAGCTCTTTCTCCCATTGAATATGAATGTAATCCAAGCCATCCTCGTTCCATTCATTCTCGACATTAGTTTTGCTGTCGTTGACAACACTCTTGTCGCGGACTGCTCCAGTAACTACGATATTGTGTCGCCCTTGAATTCTGTTCACATGGGTTTGCATTTCGTTTGGCTGAGTTAAAGAACTTGAATTGAGATTATTCAGCGGCATTTGCATCTTAACGATATTCCATTCCTCGCCCTCGGTAAAAGGAATCTCCAGATCCGCAGCCAAGTTAATAACCAAGTCAAAGCGACACGCAACTTCTGGAGTAGGTTGTGAAGACACAAAAATCATTGGAGGAAAAATGCATAATGGGTAATGCAGAATTTGACATTTTTGCGTAGAACAGCCATCAGATCTGGCTTGTTGGGGGGCTGAGATTGGACTGGAGTCGGATGGTTCCAGACTAGATGGTGTTGTGACTGGATTGTTGGCAGACGGGCCCGGTCTAAGGCCAGGCACTATCCTGTCGGATCCAGCACGAAGATCGGACTGGACTGGGCTGGACTCGATTTCGGACAGTTCCAGACTAGATACCAGCCTAAAGCCAGGTGCTGTTGTAACTGGATTATTCGTAGATAACCCCAGTCTGAGATCAGACTCTGTCCAGTCAGGTCCAGCAGGAAGGTCTGCCCGGACGAGACCAGACTCGGACTGGGATGGTTCCAGACTGGACGTCAATCTGACGTCGGGCTCTGTTGTAACTGGATTGTTGGTACACGGACATAGTCTGTGGTCGAGCTCAGTCCTACCCAGTTCAGCACAAAAGTCGGCTTGGACTGGACTGGACCCCGACGGTTCAAGTCTAGACGATTCTGTAACCGGATTGTTAGTGGACGGACACTGTTTTTGGTTGGGCTCAGCCCGGTCCGATCCTATAGGCAGGTCGGACTGGACTGGACTAAATCGGGACGGGTTCAGACTGAATGGTTCCGTACCCGGACTGTTGAAATCATTGGTGTGGCTCATTGGTTGCTCCTGAGACCCGTTTAAAGACTCCGTTATGGGAACCGTCGGTACTTCCCTATAAGGGCTTTGAGAAGATCGAGAGAACAATGTGTCGACCTCGCGGATCATAGCTCGGATATGGCCATCGCGTTCGCGACTATAGAATGGTGTTTCTGCGACGGTACAACTCCAGCCCGGAATTTTTAGTCCGGTGCTAGGGCCAGTAACGAGAGGATACCTTCTTAACCGTTAGTTTAGGTACAGCTACTGAAATGACGGCTGACTGTACCGTTTGCGAGGCATTATAGAATTACCTAAAGAGATGTGATGGAATGCGTTGGTCACCTACAATATGACACTAAGAAATTATAAGAAGGAGCAATATCACAACTGCAGTGGGATAAGGGTTACTAACAAATACAAGTGGTGTATCTGGCGTAGCAGAACTGTTAACCAAACTGGGGTGGCTGGGAGAGGAGTAGCGGTGGTGCCGGTGGTAACAGTGCCAGCAAAGGTTTAAATGATAAGGAGAGAAGAGTAACTGAGCGGTTCATGAGGGGAGAGCCTGAGAAAAGAGCACGAGAAGGTGAGATACGGGAAGTGACGGTTTTTTTCGACATCCCGAAGTTCCGTGGGTGGCACAGTACTTCATTGCATGTTCTTGGCGGCATATCTTCTGACAGTACCTTGTTATCTGTAGCAGTCGATGTAGCAATTGGCTACTTCCATTGGCCGGTGTGTTACGATAGCCAGCGCAATACGGCTTGGCAGTAGTAGCCCCGCTGCTGGTCGACCTTTTTGCAACACTTACGCCTACCGAAAAGCCTACGCTAATCTACAAATCGCTAGACTGGTCGGAAAAGTTGCTAGAAAGCTGACCGACGGCAGGGCTGAACGCTCTAATATGTGGTGCATGGGTTAGCCATGTCAGTTCTCAAAAGTGTTGACTGGAGTCATTGCTTCAACAAATTGCGTTGATGGACCGTCGCCGAAGTCGTCGCTTCCGGGTATATCCGAAGTTATTTTTCCTACCCGCCCAGTTCCCTGCAAGCGTAACGCAAATTGAAGACATGCAACTTGCACTCTATGCACCTTCGTAAGACCAATTACGAAGTTCGGCTACTTACTGTATCAATCTACAGCGGCTCCTAGATCAAAGGATTATACCAAACCTCGACGTGAATGAGCACAGAGTTAACTAATTTCTAAGATATAATCTACTTCGTAGTTGGGTGGAACTAGATGTGGTTGCAATGGCCTACACGTTCTATTTTTAACGTTCTATTTAAGCTGAAGACCTCATGCATACAGCCCAGGCGCCTTACTAGAGGTGTGGGCACGCCCAGCACCTGTGCACACCTAACAAGCTGCTAGCGAGGTACCTTGTAAATCCCGGAATTTTTTTCAAAATTGCAAATTGCTCAACAACCACACAATGGAGCGAATATCAGAGAGAGCAGTATAATAGACAACTCCAAGGCCTACATGTCAATCCAAAAATCAAGCCAAATGGCCCAATCTTAAGTAAAATGAGAATGTGAGTGAGAGTCCCTGAAGCTGGCGGATTTTTACCCACCTCTTAACCCCGTTTTATCACTGATTGTAAATGGAAATTGACTGGGAATACTATCAGAGCATCTACTGTATACTAGCTGCCAATTACTATCAGTCTTGGCAGATTTGGGCTGGTGGCTGTGGAGATAGAAACTACTATTTATGGTATATGTATACTGTATTCACACTTACAAGAGTATGACAGGAACTCATAACCCCTTGACATGTATTAGATCTGACTTGGTGAATTGGATAACCCTCTTCACTACCATAACTTCAGTAATTTTTGCTCATGTGACATTTTATTATCCTTTGTCCCTGCAAAGCTGTATGCCAGTAGGCTTGTATCATTCTACATTGACTCCGGCAACTTGTGCACAGAATTGCAACCACAAGTGGTGGAGAAACCATATGCGGTATGTAGCTCCCCTTTTTCTTACTTTTGCTTAGCAGTACACTCATAAGTCACCCAAGGTTTGGTCATTTTGATAGTTGTTTGGCCGAGAGTAGGTATACAATATACAGATGGAGTTGTAATTATCATTGGCCTGATACTGATACAGGTTGTAAACTTGTTAGTCTCTATATTTACCTCAAAAGCTGTCACTCATTGCAGATATACCATACAGTCTTATAGGAAAGATTTATCTGATTGTATATAGCATGTATCTAAGCATTATGTAGAAAAGATTTACCTGATAGTGTATGAGATGTATCTAAGTGTCAGGTAGAAAACATTTAACTAATGGTATACAATATGTATCTAAGCATCTGGTAGAAATAATTTACCTGATGTAAAACACCAGCAGTGTTAAGCAGTGCTTAGCAGGATCAACAGTGCTAAGTATAGTCTAAGCCACTGTACTTGATCTACAACCACTACTTGAATATTAGAGGAAACTAAAAGAGGAGACAAGCAAGTGAAAGAGCATCTTGTTAACTACATTTTATATATAAACAATATCCTGGTCAAAGTAAAACTCATGGAGTTAATTGAGCTCAAAGTTGGATGGATGTGGGAGTGGGGAAGTGTGGGAGCGTGGCGATGAGGTGCCCCGCTAGTGGCTTGTTAGTGGGTTGTAGGTGTGGGCGCTGGACGCGCCCACACCCCTAATAAGGCGCCTGGTATACATGAGGTGTTGCTGTTCCGGTCCGAAGGCTTGGCATCAGAATAAGCGGCACCAAAGGATAATCTGTTTCCTACGTTTTACAACCTCCAGGTATATGGTCTCTGGTGTTTACTTCTGGAATGCGATAATGATGCACGGTGACAGAATTCGGAGATGTGACGTGATTAGATTAATCGATAAATTAGAACCGATTAGATTAGGTCGGGCTAATACCAACCAGTGATAGTCTGTGATGTTTAATGGTTAGAGTACAGCTGAGTAGTTACCTTAGCTTCATGATTTTCACGCATTCGAATGACTTCTACAAACTAATCGAGCACGCTTAAGAAGTGTATTACTCAGTAACAACCACCTCCTTCACCTATTCTGGCCCGGAGTATGACCCTTACTTCTTGCTTAAGCTTCGATTATTAATATACGTTGTGCGCATATAGGTTACAAAGTTGAATGGTGTTCTTCAAGATCTATGTCTAGCAAATTTTACTACCATTAACACCGATAGACAAGTTGCAATAACCAATATTGAATATTAGGTCGATAATATGTTAAGGTACAAAACATACCGAATCGCGAAGCATCCCCGGATCGTTATCGTAGGCTACTATATGGAATGTTGTTATTTGTGGGCCACGGGTGGGGTTCTAGACTATTATCTGACCGAAGGCCCAATCAGTGAAATTTGGTGACATTTTGGACGAAAGTGGCTGACCATTGGAACAGTTTGATAGAGTTAAGAACGGAAAGCACGAACTTGTAGCACACATCAAGCCTACATTTAACTTCTATTGAACATCAACATCCAAGAAACATTGACAGAGTTCACATGGGATGGTAGGGTTGATAGAATCATTATTCGCCCCGATTTACCGTAACAACGACCACTTTATACCAACATCTATATTAATCGATCCAGAATTTTATGGGCACCAAGTGATCAATGCAATGAGCGCTATACAGCCACACTACCCGCTCCCGATTTCACCCAGTAGATTTTCGTGTTTTGTCGGCTACAAGGGTAAGCTCGCGCTACGTTAAACCCTATCGAAAACCATCGCCTCGGGTCATTAGCCCTGATAGCCAAAGTCTCGGCTGCAGTGAGCATGCTCCGTGCGCGAACAGTGCCAATATATCGATCCTGTATGGCAGTAGTTTAATTGATTATCAGTTACCAGAGACTTCGGTGGTGCTGTTTTGAGTTTTGTTGGGCCGTGATTTTGCACTTCCTATGCTTTCGAGGCCAACTCCATTTGGGTGCACTGCTTCACGAGTTTGCGCCAATTCCCGCGAATTTATCTTGCTGCATCATTAACTTCGTGTTATACCCACAGGGTGTCGTCATTACCTATACGACCTTACCTGTCGATAAAGAATAAGATAGCCGAGAGTGCTGGGTTGACGATCTGGTGGGAATTTGCACAGATCTCTTGTTTGTCCTGGCAGGGTTTTTGTTTGTTTTAATCATACTGTATTCACTCTACTTAGAGTATGACAGCCCCTTAATCCCCTCCGCCTCCGGGCTGGCCGGCTAGATGGCGGAGCTCCCCTCCTGCTACCCGTCGTCCCCTTTTGACAAAAGAAAGAAAGAAAGAAAGAAAGAAAGAGAGCATCTGAAAGCGGTCGATAAAATACAAAGGAAATGTGATGAAATCAAGGAGAGCCTGCCGGCTCTTACTCCTCCGCCCGTTTGGGCGGGAACTTCCCGATATCAGTGGCCGCCAGGAAGTCCGTCACCACTTTGTCGCACTTCTCCATGGATAGCAGCTCAGAGACTTGCACATGTCGGCATCTGCCCGCTCTCCATCCCGTGGCTTTTCCCACCTCTTTCCAGAGCGTCTTCTGCTGGTCATTCCATCGGCTGCAGTGGCGGAAGAGATGTTCCCGCGTCTGGGCCGTCGTCCTGCCTCCTCCGCCGCACCACCAGTATTTGTCGTCGTCTCGGTGTCCGAACCGTTTCAGGTACGTGCCCACTGGCGCGTGTTCGGATTTCAGTCGGTAGAATCTGGCTGCCAGTGGCTTCACACTATTCATTGGGATTGGTCTCTTGCTCCCCGCTTTCCCTTTCAACCTGTAGCCGTGATGCTTGCTGCACTTGTCGGCCTCCCACTTGGCCTTCGCTGCCGTCCTCGCTTCTCAGATTCGTCTGGCCCTATTCGCCGCCGAGGTGTATATGCGTTCTCGTACTGTGCCTGCTCTGCGGCCTTCTCGCTCTAGGTTCGCCTGGCGATCTGCTTCCTCATTCGCTGGGATGCCAGTGTGTCCCGGGACCCGTCCTGGCAGGGTTTGCCCATTGGCGAAGCTACTATGACAGAGCCCAAGAACGGCTACCGCAACAAGTCGTATATCATTTCAGGACCCTAGCGGGATAGCTAGGAGAATTAAACAGGTACGCAGAACGCGTGAATCAACCCAGTGTAGCATCAACAGCATAAATAATTCAAATCACTACCCTAACCCAGATATTTTCAACTATCTCGTATCCAGAACGCTCTTCCGCGGCTTCTTCACCGTCTTGTCTCACCCTCTCATTCAACAATCGCCGGGAATCCGTCGTTTCCCCTCTCTGTTGATTCTTCTGTCGGCGTTGCATCATTAGGGCGACCTACAGTTAGCAAGCCCATGAATTCGTACTACCCATGACAGTTGTTACCTGCATCGGGACGACGGAGGTGAGTACCGGTATCTCTGGGTGAACACGACTAGCATCTAATGTTTGGTGAGCATACACCCCACAGCAGAAGCTAACTGGCATAATAGTGAAACTGTGCATATCGTGGCCTTCTGCAGAGTTGAGGTTCCGTCATTGGCGTAATTTCATGAAGACGAGCAATGCCGGAGGAAAACTGACGATAATATCGATGATCCCAATGAGTGCTTCAGTAGGTATTGGCATGGTCAGTGGATGGGTATTCGTAGCAGGCCCGAGGAAAAATGTGGGGTGTGTTAAACGTTATGGTTGGATAAAGGCGAAAGGAAGTTCGGCCTGACTTGAGAAGTTTTCATATATGGGGCAGTAGATCGATGGGGAAAGTTTGGAACATATTCGGAAGGAATGGCTGAACTGTGGGATATCGGGTAGATGAGGCGTGTTGGCCGAGGTAACTTGCAGGTCGACGTTTTGCAACCTATTGGCCGATGAGGCTCACCATTGCAAGCTATTGGCCGATCCAACTGACAGGTCGGTAGAAGTTTTGCCAACGTGATGAGTGAGCTGTGGAATTTCGAAGAAATGAGAGGTGTTCAGATTAGTTAATGCAACTTTCAGATCTACAGCCGGTAGACCAATATGTTACTTTGGATGCATCATTGAGTTGTTCATTGATTTGATTGATCTATCTCGAGGGCCAAAGGCCCGTATATGTACAATCTCCCATATGCGTACGCGTATGCTCTATCTGACATGAGACGCATGTTCTAGTCCATTCACGGAGGCGGTTCCTCCGCGGAGTACCTAGTCAGTCCACGTAGGCCCACCTTCCGTGAACGAACCGTCCATTCACGGAGTCCATACCCCACCTCTGTGAACTGACTAGTTCGTTCACGGATGTTGAGATCAATCGAGTACGAATAGAGATATTGAATTGACTATCGTACAAAAGTGATTGTCTAAAGAGCAAAGAGAGAGAAAGACAGGCAAATATATATGGGAAAGGAGGGCATACTCGGCGAAGCCGTGTATCACATCCGGAGACCGATGCCAAGCATCACTGCCGGGGATAGACCTACTCCTCGGCATGGGGGCTGGTGGCAGCCCATGGGGGCCGCAAGCCACCGGCCTCATGCCCGCCGCCTTAGGCCGAACGCCACAAAAGCCATCGGGCCAAATCCCGTGCCAACAACGGAGTCAGTCAAAAATTACAAATGCTCTGCTCTGCACGCCTGTATGTGCATGCACTGGCATGTATTCAATTGCGCTGCACTGAACGTACACGATTGATGAATGTACCTGATTGTGCTGCTTTGAACGTATGCGGTTGATGAATGAACTTAATTGCGCTGCACTGAACGTACGCGGTTGCGCTGATTGAATTCAGCTGGATAGAGCCAGCTGAGTGTACGTACATTCTTCACAGCGCAACTGAGTATGTTTCACAGATTCTATCATACTAACAATATGGACCGCCTTACATCAACCATCCCACATGAGGTTCTGCCATTCAAAGAGGGTTGCCATCGAGAACTTACTCTTTGTTGACTAGGGATTTGGCCCGGCGGCTTACGGCCCCCATTGGCCTCGCCTGCCCCCACCAGCCTCGCTTGCCCCCACCAGCCTCACTTGCCCCCATCGGCCTCGCCTGCCCCCATGGCGACGAGGAGGGCTCGGCACTGGTACTCGGCATTGGGCTCCGGCTTTGGCAGTCGGCATTGGGTTTTCCATCGCTCTCATTCATATATAAAGTCCATAGTTTTCCTTCTCTTTGTATTGACAGACAATTCATCTTCTTCTCCATCATCTTCTCATGTCGACAGGGTATGAGTCCGGCGCTGAGCTGATCTCGACGCCTACTATTAGTATTTGTTACTGCCTCTCCTCTGCCCCTGTTCCAGTGGATCGACCCAACGTCTCTCTTTGTATATTGTTTCTCCTCTGCCTGCCTGCATTGGACTGAATCGGCGCCTAGTAGTAGTGCCTCTCGATTGTTTCTTAACCTTTGCCCTCCTGATTGTGTCGCAACCCTCTACCTCCGCCATTTCGACCCTGGCTACAAAACTCACTGAGCACAACTATTGACAATGGGCCATAGAAGCGAAAGCCCTACTTCGAGCACAAGGCCTCTGCAAATAGGTATTTGGAGAAATGCGTGTTCCCAGGACTCCGAAAGGAGTGACCAGCGACGCCTCTGTGGTGACTGCTGCAGCTTGTGACGCTCGAGATAGTGCTTACGACTTCCTCCCGGATTCGAGTGACACGTCCTACCTCAATCAGTTCTACCACTTCCTTCGCGTTTGGGAATGCTGGCAGATGAACAATGATAAGCCATGCGGACAACTCACCTCTCTGATGGAATCAACGATCCAGATACAGTACCGAGACCTCACTGAGCCGAAACAATGTTGGGATACGATCAAAACCGACTTGGAGAAGGTCATCAAGCTTGATGGTTGATATGAGATGGTGAAGCTCACATCATGTCAACTGGCGTCATATCCCTCAGTCACCAACTGGATCTCAGCCCAGTACAAAATAATCAATGACCTTGCCTTATGCGACATCACGATGGAAGACTCTTGGAGGAAATTCGACATCATGTGCAATGATTCCACCAGTCCAGAGGATCCCGGTCTGCGGTAGGGCTCAGTGCAGTCCGGTCTAATGGGAAGGTCGGACTGGACCGATCCACAGACTGGCAGTCTTGGACTGGACGGGCTTGGTCTGGACCGATCCATTTACGCATATAGTTTTGACTTTGCTTTTTAGCCAAGTACTACCGAAAACATGACTCATCCTCACTTTTTATCACCACTCACCCCCGAATACCCACTCTGATCAAAATAATACCACTTCGGTCTGTATATTCGGCTCCATCGAGATATATTTTCCCCATTAAAAGACTAGTAACCAGGAAAGTATGCCCTAACCCTGGACAACGTGAGGGATCAGTCCGGACCAAGCCCAGTCCAGTCTGTCAGCATCTGGGATTGGTCCGATCCCAGTCCAAAAATTTCTTGGACTGGACCTGGACTGGACTGGACGGTTCCGGTCTGGACTGATCCATTGCTGGACTGGTGGAATCATTGATCATGTGCAACCTCCCGAATATCGAAGAATGGTGAACCTTTGCATCCACACTGGAGCTCACTGAGAAAGCAGACACAGTGGCGAGCATTGTCACCCACCTCCTGTCCTTAGATACCCGCCTCCGCAGGGCCCGAGGTCTTGCTCTAGATGCCACACTATTGATAACGAAGAAAGGTCGAGGGCGACACTCTAAACGTGGAAAAGGCAACAATAGGAAGTGCAACAATTGGAAGAGCCAGGTCATATGCCATGGATGTGGAGTAAAGGGCCATATCAAGGCGAAGTGCAGGAGCAAGCTTAAGTGGGCCTTGTATGAGAAATCTAAAAGCGATGCTAACATGGCCACATCAACCTCTATTGCCGAGTCTGAGTCGTTTCTCTTCTCAGTCATACATTTGGACCCTGTCTTGGTTATACATCCGGACCCTGTCTTGGTCATACATTTGGACCCTGTCTTGGTCATACATTTGGACCCTGTCTTGGTCATACATTCCTACCCTATCCCGGACTCGACGCTGGACTCTGTGATCACGGTCAGTGTGGCATCGGCAAATCGATCTGCCGATTACTGCATTGTTGACACCGCTGCACCAAATCACTTCACCGGCAATCGTCACATCTTTGAGACCTTTTACCCTATGGCAAAGGGGGAGCATCAGGTCAAGACGGCAAACAACAGCTTTGTCGATGCCGAAGGCTCTGGAACCATTACATTTTATGGCGATAGGCCAAATGCGAAGCCAGCAAAGATTGTCCTGCAACATGTTCTTTATGTGACAGCCTGCGGTACGAATAGCCTCCTCAGTATCATTCAGTTAATGCGGAAAGAAGTCAACTTCGATTTCAAACTCGATGCAGCTACGTTGACTCTTGGGTCAGTCCTCGTGTATGAAGCACCGCTCATCAACAGTCTATTTGTGCTCAAAGCATCTGCGGGCTCTGTCTCGAAAGCCTGGGTGGCAGTAGATGATCCACTGTGCACCACTCCGAAATCCGAGATCTCCAACGTCTATTCGAATATTCGTCCCGCGGTTGATAATAAGGATATCCTCGTTTGGCATACTCGCCTCGGCTATCTCTCTTTGCCAGCTATCGATCGGCTCCCGAATACAGTCAGAGGTATCAAATTATATGATAACAGCCCATCGACATGCAATTGGGAGGCATGTATCATGGGCAAGATGTTCCGGGAGCCCTTCCAGCCCTGGCATGTGGAGGATATGGCAAAGACTCGACTCCTTGAGTTGATCCACTCCGATGCGATCGGGCCAATGCAGACTCAGACGCTGCGTGGCTACCGATATATGTTTCTGTTCACCGACGACCAGTCAAGGTACACCGAGGTCTACTTTATGAAAGCCAAATCTGAGGCTCCAACGAAGTTCAAGGAGTATGTGGCGAAAGTGTAGAAGCAGCACGCAAAGTCGAAGGTGTGCCGAATTCGAGTTGATGGAGGAGGCGAGTATGCTAGTCGTGAGAAGTTTCTTGAGTACTTCGCAGATGAAGGCATCATGATAGAAGTATCAGCCCCGGACTCACAGCAGCAGAATGACATTTCGGAGAGATGTAATCGCACAGTGCTGGATCCGGCGCGGTCTATGCTGAAGCATGCTGGGATGCCGAATATGCTCTGGGCCGAAGCTGTGTCCACAGCAGTCTACATCAAGCATCGACTACCATCCCAATCTCTCCCCAATTCGACGCGTTTCGACAGATGGACGTAGAAGAAGCCGGATATCGTCCATCTTCGAACTTTTGGATGTTTAGTATTTGGATGGATCCACGGCGATGTCAGGAAGAAGCTTGACAACCACGCCTACAAGTGTGTCCTCCTCAGCTACTCGGAGACAGCGACACAGGACCGGGTTATGGACATCAGTTCGGGCCGAGTTTTTATCTCTTGAGACGTCAAATTTGATGATTCTACCCTGTATATCCAGCTACTCAAGACTAAGCCTGCAAAGATCGCCCTCGAACCAGCCAAAGAGGATAAAGATTCGGACATTGAGGACGAGCCTCCCAAGCCAAAAGCTACGCAACAGACGCCCAAAGCTAGGATACAGTCCCCGAAAGCCAAGGTACAGCCTCCGAATGCAGCTGCATTGCCTCGTGCGATCAATTCAATTGACGACTCGGATGAAGATCTCACACCGCCTCCAGAGACACCACCCACAGCGATACCGCCTCCAAAGCCTAGAAGGAGCAGAATAACTGCAGACAATGTCAGCATAGCGATGGTGATTGAGCAAGGTCCTAAGACATACCGTGCAGCATTCGATGCAGAGGATGGTGAGCAGTGGAAGGAAGCCCTTGGGAGGGAAGTGGCATCAATGGAAAGTCATGAGGCTTTCACAATCATTGAGAAAGTGCCAGAAGGTGCTAGCATGATTGGAAGCCGCTGGGTCATGGGAAGAAAGCTAATGGCTAATGCGACAATGGACAAATAGAAAGTTTGACTTGTCGGCTGCAGCGATCTCCAAAAGCCTGGTGACTACAATCAGATCACTTGTCCAGTCATTGATTCCGCCTTGATTCGGCTTGCCCTGGGCCTTGCAGCCAAGAACGACCTTGAGATCACCATCCTCGACATCCCGACTTCTTTCCTCGGCTGCCCTCTACATGAGAATCTCTATATGCCCCTCCCTGAAGGAGAATGGCCCGATCCATATGACCGCACCAGACCCCTCGTCAAACTGAATAAAACTTTGTACAGCATCAAGCAGCCAAATCCGGAGTACTAGGAAGAAGTCTTTGACTTTACAGTTGACGATCTCAATCTCCAAGCATCAATTGCAGCTCCCGGTCTCATCTTTGGTGGCAATCTCAGCGAAGCAAATGGTGTCTTAATGCCGGTCTACATCGACAATATTATGATCATTGGGACAGCGGTCCTCATTGCCTCCAATGCATTCTGACTGTACGATCCATTCGAGGCCGCTTGCCAAGTCCCTGTGCCTGACACCTTCCGATATTTCGTCCTGACGGTCACTCAAGCTCGCAGCAAATGATCTATTGGCATCGATCAAATTGGCTGCATCAACCAAGTTCTTGACCGCTTTGAGATGACCGACTGCAGGAAGCGCTCAACAACTATGGAGATCGCCTACAAACCCCGGGCCATTCAGGCCGAAGAGCAGTCCTTCGACACTGGAACTCACCAGAAAGCTATTGGTTCGATTCTTTTTGCCGCTCTCGGTACTCGTCCAGATATCACCTATGCAATCTCAGTCTTAGGCAGATATGCCGCCCAGCCTTTGCCTCTCCATTGGGAAGCCGTGAAGCACGTACTTTGATATCGCCGAGGCACATCCGACTACAAATTAACAATCCATGATGCAATGTTACAGGGGTGTATACGCTAGTAACTATACATGTCACTTCCAAGTACTACTAGGTCCACGGCCGTAGATCCTATTTCCTGTGATCCAGGTAATCCCTAACCGTGTCCTTTGGGATGCACTGATGATAACTCCATTGCCCTTCGGTTGAAGGTTTCCCTATCACTTTCCCTGACCTTTGTCGGAATGGCTGATCATTCTTTAATTTCCTATTAAATGCGTTGATTTCTTTCCGAGACTTCTGCAGGAATTGTTCAGTGATATCAATGATGCTTGAAGTTGAACTTGGCTCTGAAGTATTTCAATCCAGATCACTAATATCGAGCACCGTGATAGCCACCTGGTTGCTGCGTGACGGGTGAATGTAATTCTTTCCAGAACCAGACAGTTGATCCTCTTGAATATCCCGCAGTGCAGGGGATACTATCTTCTCACACAGAGTGTGATCGATCCTCTCATTACCCGTTCACGAAGCCTCTCCTATTGCAATATCTGATCTCCTCTTATGGTTATCGATATAGGTAATTAATCCCGACTCGGGACCAATAATCTATGCCAGCCACCAAATGCACTGAGCTACAAAGATTTGTTGGTTTACCTTGGCGAAGGATATAATCTTCTCGGGAGCATATATGATGACGTTGTTGTCGCTCTGGAAGGTAATCGTCATTCCGAGGAGGCTACTTTTCAAGCGTGCGGGGCTGCTACAGAACTCTAATAGATTCTAGGTATAGAATAATAGGTATACGTATCATAAAAATACGATAATAACTAAGGATATTTCTCCGCTGGTTGGTATCGTTTTCTCTCTCTTGTAGTTCGAGCTTCTTCTTCATTGTCGGAACAATGAGATCTCTTTATAGTCTCTTGAAACCCTCTTCAGACTTTGATTCAATCCCTCAATGATAGCCACGTATCTAAGCTTCCTTCATCCCATTGACTGCGCCCGACTGCCAGTGGTCACACATCCCTTTGGTTATCGTGTTCATGTATGATAACATATCGGCTTATAAATCAGACCATAACTTCAACTTTGACAAGCAGCCATCATGCAATATATTCGGTAGTTGGAACATGCATATCCAGATGACACATTTATTAGGCAATCAATATACAATGATATTAATTGCTCATAGTCTTAAGTCAGTGACTATATCGCCTGCTATGCCAATGTGGACCTTATGCACGTAATCAAAGCTTTTGATTAACCTTGCAGCACCAGCTCACTCAAGTCAATGAATAATGTCCGCTCTGGCTAAAGCCAACGCCATAGTCCCTCAGTGGTGTAAATGCTTGGGTTGTCCCATAACCTGGATGTTCCCCGCATCCAAGAAGCTTGGAAACCAGAGAGCCCTTAACTAGCACTTCACTGCCATACACTTACGTGCAACCGCATAGTATCTAAGAATGAATCTGGTTGAAAACATTCCGCTTGGCAGGAACTAGTCCTTTCGATCTGGTGGCGTTGTTGCATCCTGAAATCAGCTGCCGCGGCACTTTTACTTTCAATGATACTGCTAAGCGATGCAAGCCACGCTTATCCAATTGAGACGTGATTAGTATGCCCCTGCTAAAGGACATACCGCACGGTACAAGTACCATTACACTGCTAGGCGATAACCCCTAACATCACTCCCTTCTCTAAGATCAGTGACCCAACGATGTTCCGTCGTAAGAAGGAGACTTCATATTTTCCTTTGCTGCACATCACAAGTGTGCGTCTCATTTATAGCTTTCTAACCAACTTTAATGACAGTATGGGCTTAGTATCGCTTTGATGATCCGCTATCATTATCATGATGACTTCGACAGTATGGGCTTATCATCGCTCTCGATGATCCCCTATCTTATCATATCCTTACCTTTTTCAGCAAATCAAATGGTATAACATTTTTCATCCCTGGACAGAAAATAAAATTCTTTCTAAACAGAACGACTATTCCAGTAACCGTTCTATAATTGGTTTCTAGTTCCTTTCGTCCTTCTCTTAGACTTTGAGACCGGTGACATCACCCCCTTCTCTAGGCGCGGTGACCTAACGCTCTCTACTGTCTTTGCAAGCCACATTCAGTAAGTTATTCTCATGATCATTAAGTACAGTAAAGGATGTTAATCCTATACTTATACTGAATACCACACAAATGTGATCGAGTAACTTGTAGCGCAATTCATCTATTCCAGTGGTTCATATAAACGTTTGATCATGTACTCCTTGTTCCGGTTCATAGAATCGATTGTCCATGTACTCCAAAGGTTTATGTGAATACCATACTCGTGCATGGATTTTGTCTAGACTTAACACATGTCATGTTATCCATTTACTCCCATGATTCTCTTAAGCGCAGTTTTCTGGCTGTCGACTTAAAATACTCCGATGGATACATATAGAATATAATCCCAATGCTTTCGGAAATATCTCCAAATGTTCAAGAAATGTTGCAAACGATCGACTATCTTTGCCGTGGCACTATCATCTACAAGAGGGTCAAATAGGAAAATTTAGAACACGCCTGGAATCATTCAGCTATATTTGCTAAAGTTTCGACCCATAATATCACTCATAATAATCAATAAGTAAATTAAACTGTACTCAATCCTATCTGGACATAGTGCTCAAGGTATCAAGCGTATTTGTTGTTTCATTTATCACTGATAACTCGATTAATTATGTTGTATAAGATAAAGTATCATAAGTCCTCATATGCGAGAGTACCTGGACGTTACATAGTATATGTCCGTCTCTTTCCGTAAAATAATTCCTGACGTATAACCGTCATTATATTGCATAATTAGGTAGGTGCTACTTAACTTTACCATTAATCCGGTAACCAAATTAGTAGCACAGGATTCCTAATTATAGGTGCAATTAAGTTTCATATCTTCAATATATAATACTTAATTTTTTTGAAGGTGAGTCGAATATCTATGAGAATAGCTGAACATATCATACATGTCATCATTTCTCTTTATCGAAGGTATTTCTAATATCGATGAGAATACCTGAAGACATCATACATGTCCTCGTTTCTCTTTGTTGAAGGTATTTCAAACATCGATGAGAATACCTGAAGACATCATACATGTTCTTGTTTCTCTTTGTTAAAGGTATTTCGAATATCTATGAGAATACCTGAAGCATACTTTATATAACTGCTTTTCTCCTTATCGAAGGTTATTCGAATATCAATGAGAATACCTGAAGCATACTTTGAATAACTTCGTTTCTCTTTGTCGAAGGTATTTCGAATATCAATGAGAATACCGGAAGTCATTATACATATCCTCATTCCTCCTGATTGAAGGTGATTTGATTATCGCTGAGAATACCTGAAGTATACTTTGTATAGCTTCGTTCCTCCTCATCGAAGGTTATTCGAATATTGATGACAATACCTGAAGCATACTTTGTATATCTTCAATTGTCTTTGTCAAAGGTATTTGAATATCGATGAGAATACCTGAAGCATACTTTGTATAAGTTTGTTTCTTCTTATCGAAGATCATTCCAATATCAATGACAATGCCTGCAGCATACTTTGTATAACTTTGCTTCTCTTTGTTGAAGGTCTTTGAATATCGATAAGAATACCTGAAGCATACTTTGTATAACTTTGGGTCTCCTTATTAAAGGTTATTCGAATATCAATGAGAATACCTGAAGCATACTTTGTATAACTTGGTTGCTCTTTGTCGAAGGTATTTCGAATATATTTTTTTGAATAACCCCAAGATTAGTTAATTTTTTTCAAAATAGTTTCACCCCCTTCTTTTAATAACGAATCTCTGATCGTCATCCTAAAATATCACTCCTCTCTACAAAAATAATTCTTTTTATACATTAATTCTTTTCATAAAAGTAATACTTTTCGTACTGAAGTAATGTTTAAGAATAGTATTGAAGAAACCATATCAAAAATATTTTTTTACCGAAGTAATATATCAAGGTGATCAAAGATATTCATTACGGAGGTAATATATAAGGTAATATCGACAAAGTAATCTCGAAGATATTAGTTACCAACATAATATATAACGACAATATCAACGAAGTAATGTTGAAGATATTAATTACTAAAGTACTATGTAAAGGCAATATCAACGAACTAATGTCGAAGATATTAATAACCGAAGTAATATGTATAAGCAATATCGGCGAAGTAATGTCGAGGATATTAATTACTACAGTAACAAGTGCAGGTAATATCGACGAAGTACTGTCGAAGATATTAATGACTCAAGAAATATATGAAGGGTCTCGATGAAGTAATTATTAATTACCGAAGTACTATGTAAACCAAATATCAATGAAGTAATGTCGAAGATATTAATTATCGAAGTAATATGTAAAGATAATATCGACGAAGTAATGTCGAAGATATTAGGCAATCTCCCTGGAATTGGTGGTGGTAGCACTAAAATTTGCTTCCCACTATGGTCTTTAACGTCATATGATGATCTTTTATAACTTCATAGAAGTGACATCCTAGACGTCTGAGACAATTACTTGATAATCTCCATTAGAACAACGCTTGCTCGATTCATATCGGGCTAATGATTATGCTCAATGGCATCCCTAAGCTCATCATCGGGCTGATCCTCATATCAACCCTGTGACTTAGTTTGCTCTGGGTCTCTCTTCTGTTCATAAGAAGACCATTTGTCATCCATTGCTGGTGCCTCGTATTCTTCTGCTAAATCCTCAGAATACTCGTTATGCGCACCATCTTCTTTCAATAGTTGCTTAGCTTCTCTAAGTTCCCGTTTGAATATTTTCTGATAATATTCTTTGACCTCATCCCAGCCATTATCATGCCCTTCCAAGAGCCCTTGATTATAACTGTCGGAATAACAGCTATCTGTTCCTTCTTTACACATCCTCCAGTCACGAGGTGTATATTTATCAATTTTCGCATATACGACGTAGATATATTCTTCAAATTGTTGAATCCATTCTGGAGGCGCCGACCATACATTATCTTGCTAAAATGTATAGTACCGCATAAGCATAGATTGCTCAATAACAGTTCGTAATTGAATCATTATAATTGACAATGCAATAATGATCAATACATCATAAAATCACTCCATCGGAGGACAGGTAAATCTACCACTGGCTGCATTTTGTTGATCATTTGTTGTCTTCACAATAACACCACACAGTTTTATCTTCCTCCTTGCAGATGCAATCCCACTCGGCTACCGAGAAGTGATATTCTTTCCAGTGGTCTGTGAACACCGGATCGTCAATCGTAAGTAACTCGCCGTTAATAGCTGATTGTCGATAATATTCAACCCAAGGTTTAGGTGTCTCTGGTTCTGCATGGAATAGTGGGTTATTCCAGTCAATTTCAGGTTTTTCGGATAATATCATATTTATCAAATTTAATATACTAAGGGGTTCATATTCAAATAAATTAGACATATATCTGGCCAAATCAAAAACGTTGATTGGCATGTAATCAATTCTGCTCGAATATTATAACTTCTGATAGCTTATCGGAAATCGATTCTTGTTGGTAATATTATTTTTACTGTTCCAGAATATTAGGTCCTTTATAATATTCCGGAAGATATTGTTGTCAATTAAGATACTCACGTATCGTAACCGGTATCGGAAATGGTAACTTAACTGTAAGGTTTCGTAGTTTGGTTGATACTACTACCAATCCGTATTTTGGTGAACGCAATAAGAGAGCTCCCTGTTTCTTAAGTCCCTTATAGCTTTTGAGCTCTACTTCCTGCATATGTTGTATAATAAACCTAGGAGCGTAGAGTTTATTAATTATACTGTTATGGGGGTATATACACTAGCCACTATACTTGTCACTTCCAAGTAATACTAGGTCCACGGCCATAGATCCTATTTCCTGTTATCCTGGTAATCCCTAATCGTGTCCTTTGGAATGCACTGAAGATAATTCCTTTGCCCTTTGGTTAAAGGTTTCCCTATCACTTTCCCAGAGCTTAGTCGGGATGGCTAATCATTCTTTAATTTCCAATTAAATGCTTTGCTTTGTTTCCGAGACTTCTGCAGGAATTGTTCGGTGGTCTCAAGAATTCTTGAAGTCGAACTTGGCTCCGAAGTATTTAAATCCAGATCACAAACATTGAGATCCTTAATAGCCACCTGGTTGCTGCGTGACGGTTGAATGTAATAGGTTCCGGAACCAGACGATTGAGCCTCTTGAATATCCCGCAGCGTAAGGGATACAATCTTCTCACACAGAGTGTGATTGATCCTCTCATTTCCCATTCTCGAAGCCTCTCCTATTGCAATATGGGATCTCGCCACAAGTAGTGTTAGCAACAGGTCCGGGTAACCCGCCAGCGTTCCGGGTTTGGACCGCAAAAACGGGTCGGTTCGGTTCCAGATCCGTCCACAACCCAGACCTGCTGACTCTTGGTGGCCCAAACCCGGACCTGTACCGGTCAACACACGGGTTTCGGAGGGTTTGGCAAGACCCGTCGATTCCAATCTCCGGTTCTGCGTTTCGGATTTCACATTTATGATTGCATTCTGAAATGCTACTGTTAATCGTAAAGTATTGACATTTGTATGTCACGGTTCATTTTCGGCGTATTAGCCACCTTGATGTGCAAAACACGCATACTCATGCGCCCAACCACATCCTGAAAATGAGTGTCAACAGAGCGTCAACAGAGCGTCAATGATATTTGGTCTTGCATCTTTGGTAATATGAGTGGTGCTTGATCAAAAGCATCCATAAAGAAGGATATGGCAACCTTTATAGGCAGATATGTACGGGATATTCTAGCCACATCCACCGGGACAGTAACAACTTATTTCATATACAGAGCTACCACAAAGTATTCTTGAGCCTTTTAGCGTATGATGACAGTCAAAACGATGTATATAGCCAATAACCGCCACATTGTGCTGTGATTAACGATGATGGAAGGCTAACAATCGTTGACACTCTGTTGACATTCATGTTGAAGATGGGGCAGGAACCATTTCACTTTCACTTTTGCCTATAAAGGCAGCCAATAATCAGTTTATGACAATGTTCAACCTGTCACCCCGCAGATTACCCATGATACCTGACCAACAATTGTGGACGCTCCGTTGACGCTCTTTTTCATAATGGGGCAGGGACGGTATTGCAATCTGTTTTGCCTAAAAAGGCAGCCAAAAATTCCTTTACAACTGACTACAGCCTATCAGAGGTCTGATTTCCCAGGACGCATGACCAAAAATTGTTGAAGCTCCATTGATGCTCATTTTCATGACGGGGCTGGGATGGTATTGCAATCTGTTTTGATAAAACAGGCCACCAAAAATTCTTTTATGACTGACTACAACTTATCAGAGGAGTGATTTCCCAGGACGCATGACCATAAAGCGTTGACACTCCGTTGACGCTCATTTTCATGATGGGGCAGGGAGGGTATTGCAATCTGTTTTGCCTATAAAGGCAGCCAAAAATTCATTTATTACTAACGACCACCTATCTGCGGTGTGATTTGCCAAGACACATGACCAAAAATCATTGACACTTCGTTGACGCTCATTTTCCCATGGCTGTATCTACAATATGTAATCATTGAATTTGGCACAGTACATCATTTACATTGTTTTGGCTGCCTTTCTTGCGTTTTCATTTACATTCTTCTTGATAACTATGTTGTTCTTTAATAATACATAGATATATATAGTAATAATCTCCAAAATCCCGTGTCTTTCGGCCAATGCTCGTCATCAGTCGCAGGATAGCTCAATCCGCTGCTCTTGTCTTCAAAATGAATGTTAGCTGCATTACCACACCACAGAGAGTGTATTAACCTTCATGAGTCGGCATCTCTGAATCATCATCGGCATCCTACTCAGCATACTTATCATCTTCGAAAAATTCCGCACACGGAAGAGCTGTATGCGAATACGTATATCCTGCCAGGAAATTGACGATATCAGCAGGTTGAGCTCTGGAAGTGTTACTGGGAGGGGAGGGTGGCGTGCCGGGCAGAGGTGGAGTCGGCTATGGAATCCGTTCTCTGCGAAGGGCGGGCGGTGGTGCAATTGTTCCTTTCAGTGTCCAGAGTGTCTGCAGATTCTTTGCCGTACCATTTTGGCAAGGAAGGCAGCCGGACGTTTGGTTTTGACGAAGCATTGCCGGGTGTCTTTGTACGGCATCCTTCACCCTTTTCTCTCCAGGAAACTAAACACCCCACTTCTTCTCTTCTCGGACCTCGGCGCGTGGTTTCTTAATGAGATATTTCGTTTCCGCAATTGCGCTGCGCGAAAAGCCTTCTTAGGCCATTTTGGCCCTATTCAACGCCAGGCGCATGTCGGACTGTTCCAGCTGTACCCGACCTCCTTGGCTTGCCATAGTTGCAGACATGTTGAAAACCTACAAGACATTAGTTGCTGCTTCTAACAATGAAATTCAGCTGTTACCTCCACCATATACGCTTCCGTAGCCTCCTCTAAAGTGATTAAAGCCTGTTTGATCCACTCACGGGCATGCTCATCAGGAAATTGATCTGCCAGAATCCCAGAGTTGACAACATCATAATGTTCGATTTCGTGGCCTCTGCGGACAAATGCCTTTGTCGACCATGGAGGTTTCCCGTTACGGGCAGGAATAAAGTCGTTACGTAGCGCTCTACGGACACCTGCTGCACGTTATATGGTTAATGGACCACCGTCTACCTCCATATGGATATACTCACATCCAACTGCATGCTGCTTCTTATTTTTGCTGCTTCCAGTCTTGCGGACGATATTTAAATGTGCATCCTGCGTCATATGTTTGGTGGCTGCATTGGCAGCATCATGGTGAACTAACTTGTGTCTGCGCTCTTATTGTGTGCCGAGAATTTCAGTATTCGATGTGGCGCCCGCCAATGGGCCAGTATTTGATCCACTCTTACCTGGTGAAGGTGGTTGTGTATCCATGATGTGCTGGCGTGGTATAGGAGAGGACGATGATAACGAGAGGAAGTGGCAAGCCCTGAGGACTATATAGTTATCATCTTGTCAGAATGGAATAAGTAGCAGCAAACATGACTGTTATGCTCACGATGAATCCTGCTGAGTATGGCTGCAACTTGTAGGGGTTTCCCACCGCCCCGCAATTTGCAAAAAGTCAGCCTGATGTTGTTTGTTTGGTAACAAGGATAAATTGTGGTGTACGACCGCTCGAATCGCCTAATCACGTGAAATCAATAGGATGTAGTTCAAGGGGAAGAACGTCTGCTGATATTTGTCTCAAATAATCCCCGGGATATTACATGAAAATGACGCTAAGAACCAGGTCATGTTGTACGATTAGTGTCACTATTCCTGATTTATTGACAGTCAGGAGGAAGATTTTGCTTTGTTCAAGATGAGTAAACGTACCAACCTTGACATAAAAGATGCAGCTTGCCTCCATATTGTCCATAACTTGCAACATCCAACATCTCGCTTGACAACACAGTCAACGCATACTACAATGGTTAATGCTCCGAAAAAGAACTTCTCGCCACTTCCGGCTGGTAGAAACACCAGAGCGACAAAGCGGTCAACCCAACAACGTCATCCATCGAATGAAGGCAAGAGCTGCTTCGAGGCAGCGAGAGTCCGAGCCGTTGGGGTATTGTGCAGCTTGAGATCCAAAAAGAAGTTTGCAGCGGAGAAACGACGAGAAATGCACTTCTTAAGCAATCAAGAGAAAGAGAAATGGATTGAGGATTATGTTGAGAGAGAGACCGCTGGGGCAAGAAAGCGAGTTGAAGACCCAGAGGCAGCGGTGCAGCATGAGCAGGACGATATGACGCATGCTGAACTCCCAGGATTGATGTCCAAAAAGCCCGAAAAGACATTTGAGGAGATGCTGGTTGCGATCGGTGACAGTCTGAGTGATCATGCAAGTTCCGACGATGGGGAGGATGGGGAACATGAGGATGATCAAGAGACTGAGCAGGACAAGCTGGGCGAAGATGACGAACCCGGCTGGGTGATGGGCACAATCACTAAAACCATACAGCAGCACATGGAGAGGTTTCGGCAGAAACAGATGAAGTTCGATGAATTGACCCAACCGAGATGGGAGGATGTAGCCGACTACTTCGGGGAACGAGATAAGATGTATGGCATATCCAAATTGAGGGTTCCGCCAGTCGTTCAACCGCAAACGAATGACGACGGTCTGCCGCATCCACTGACAACATTTGCAGAGCTTATGGAGAGTCTTGACATTGTCCCCGGAATATCGCATGGGACTTCTCGACCACAAAGTAGTCATATCAGGCGAGGTTCTGTGAAGCCGCAGTCAAAATTGAGCATACCTAGTAGTGAGCCAGCTGCGGAGCCTGATTCATCACCGTTTCTAAAAGCGAAGCCAGTTGATCCAGTAAGCTTGTACCCCTGCATATAGCCTCCAGCTAAGTACCATATAGATATCGGATTCCGACGAAGAGATGGTGACGGCTCCTGCGTCTGCGGAAGAATAGATTTGTAAATTGTAATTTTTGAAGTCTGATTGCGGGGAAAAGCAAGTTGTTTACCAATTTCGCTACGCATCAGGTTTTTCTTGATTTCAGGCCCCAAATTGTGAGACATGATAATTCGTCTGTGCATGTGCAAGGGTCGAATGCACCATGTGAATGTTCTAAAATCGAAATTGCACTGTAAGACGGCCAAAATGTTCAGTTTTATTCTCCAAGTGACTGTTAAGTGACAAAGCAAAAGCAATATTAGTGACGAAATGTGCCAACAACATTTAAGTGAGTGATGTCATACGTGTCATGGAAAGAGCGGTCAGTGCGCATGACGAATCAATCTCAATGACTACCGTCATGCTATATTGATCCATTTATCCAACTGCATAACTCTCCGCACAGACGTGGTGCACATCGTTGAGATATTTGAAATTGCTTGTGCTACATCATGGAAATCGAGGAGAAGGAGCTGGATAAGGAATGGTGAGGAAGTCGAGTTATATTTACCAAAAACTAGTGAATTATTCAACATGCCATCAATTGCCGGCTGAAAGTGCGGGAATGTTATAGCGCCACATCATTTCTCACTCAGATAGCGTAGATAGCAGTTGATCAGAAAATGAGAGGTAACAAAACTCCTGGATGCAAACGATAATACATACAAACGCAATACTGGCTGTCAAAAATGTGTATATGATTCGTTGCATACAATTATTGAGTGCACAAAGGCTGTTTCGATCTGATTAATGTGTGCGTCAACAGAGTGTCAACAATTTTAAGTCTTACACATTCAGCAATCAATGGGCTGCATTGTCCCATCCTTCCAAAGTGAATATATAGGTCGGCGTTATTGCGAAGAATGCAAATGACTTGGTCAATGCCACATCCTAAAAATGCGCGTCAACGATTTTTGGCATTGCGTCATGAAATATCCAGTAAGCTGTGCAGTTACAGTACGTCATAATCGGACTATCGGCCGCCTTTCTATTGAACCATGGTCGTGGCAACATTTCTACTGTGTCCTAAAAATGAGCGTCAACAGAGTGTCAACGACTTTTGTTCTTGCATCTTGGAAATTGCATGGGCTTTGGGGCGATGTTACGCCATAATCATGCTATCGGACGCCTTTCTAGGCAAAACTTCTTGCAACAACATCGCTACTATGTCCTAAAAATGAGCGTCAACGGAGCGTAAACGACTTTGGGCCTTGCATCATGGAAAATCCTAGGGTTGTGGCGCGACATTAGGCCAGAATCAGATTATCGGCTGCCTTTCTAGGCAAAAACAGTAGCGACGACATCTCCACTATGTCCTGAAAATGAGCGTCAACGGAGCATCAACAACTTTGGGCCTTGTATCCTGGGAAATCCTAGGGCTGTGCGGCAGCATTAATGTAACGGGCGGGGTCGGGCGTAGGTGATATTGGTAACACTAATGTTTTACTGAAAACGAGGCAAGAGGCTCGAGGTTCGTTTCGAGGAAATCAGGACAAGACAAGAGTCGAAACTGTTTCAAAGTCGTAACTTGCTTTGCTATACAAGAGAACGAGTAAAGAGAGAAGAAAAGGAAATCCTCCAACACAAACAACACTCTCTTTATATACAATCCGTCCGCCACCCTCGAACCATTCCTCATGTTCCGATGTA